>Ga0307980_1000255_pt1 | contig 26139 bp, 43 predicted proteins | sample OrgLakmetage1060_FD_201817 | JGI IMG/M metagenome (GOLD analysis project Ga0307980, IMG submission 201817) | Saline water microbial communities from Organic Lake, Antarctica - #1060 | ecosystem: Environmental > Aquatic > Non-marine Saline and Alkaline > Saline | place: Antarctica: Organic Lake... | reverse complement strand
GGCCGTCTCTGGATTGGGTGTGGGATGAACTGGACGATCTGCGCCGCTGGCAGGACGAGGCGGTTGATCCTGACGACCATCAAAATGCGCTGGATGAACTGGACGCGCTCACAGAGCAGCGTGACGCGCTGTCCGAGGCCGTCCGGCTGCTGCTAGAGCCTGAGCCGGACATGGAGCGCGTGCAGGACATTCTGATGGGGGGTTGGTGATGACTGATAACGCAGACCAGGCAGCACGCATGCGGGCCATGTGGTCTGCCGTGGCATTAACATCACTTAATGACGCAATTCGCCATACAGCAAGAGAATCCAAAAAGAACAAAGGTCAGGCGCTGAACAGCCTTGCACTGTGGGCAAAACTCACGGAATGGTCGGGAAGTGCTCAGTCTGGCTGGCATCGACCCCGACAAGCGTACCACTGACTGCATGATCGCATTCGCAGCCAAGGGTGTGCCAACTACACAACCGGGCAAAAGGGAGACCAATCTATGATGCCTGCACCGAAATTTCCCCAATATAAGACGGTTCCGACCGCATCGCTGATACCGTATGCGCGCAACGCCCGGACCCACAGCCCAGCACAGGTGGACAAAATCGCCGCTTCGATCCGTGAATTTGGGTTCCTGTCCCCTATAATCACAGACGGGCAGAGCGGCATTGTGGCGGGTCACGGGCGCGTCATGGCGGCCCAGAAGCTGGGGCTTGATACGCTGCCGACGATTGACGCGGCGCACCTGACCGAGGCGCAGCGCCGCGCCTATATGCTGGCAGACAACCGCACGGCATTGGACGCAGGCTGGGACAACGATCTGCTCAAGATCGAGTTGCAGGACCTGGAAGCTGAGGGCTTTGACCTGACGCTGACGGGGTTTGACTTGGGTGAGATAGCCGCGCTGACACTGGACGAGACTGAGGGCCTGACTGACCCCGACGCGGTGCCTGACGCGCCTGCCGTGCCCGTGACGGTTCTGGGCGACGTGTGGCTGCTGGGGCGGCATCGGCTGATGTGCGGTGACTCGACCAGCATTGACGCGGTGGAGCGGCTGATGGATGGGCAGCGGGCTGATATGGTGTTTACCGATCCGCCTTATGGGGTAAGTTATTCTGGACGCAAAGGCGGGATGTTCTTCAATGGAAAAAGTGGCGGCAAGGATTCGCAACAGGTAATCAAGGCAGACGACCTTCGCGGGGATGATCTGGAAGGTTTATTTCGGGAAAGCCTAGTCTGTGCAGCCGCATCAGCAAAGGGTGGCGCAGCATTTTACATTTTCTTTAGTATAAATCGCGCTGACGAAACGATGACGGGCGTTGAGGGGGCCGGGCTTGAAATAAGAAACTGGCTTATATGGGATAAGGGAAACGTAGGCTTTCACGCAATGGGTGCGCAGTATAAACCAAATTATGAAGCGTTTCTGTATTGCCATAAATCTAAATCTTCTCCGGCGTGGTATGGGGCGGCAAACGAGCAAACGCTATGGCGGTATCCTGTTGAGCGTGAAGGCCTGCACCCAACAATGAAGCCGGTTACGTTAATTTCGAACGCGTTAGAAAACAGCAGTAAGGCAGGAGACAGCATCCTTGACCTATTCGGCGGCAGCGGTTCAACCCTGATCGCCTGCGAAAAGACCGCCCGCGACTGCCGGATGATGGAACTCGACCCCAAATATTGCGACGTGATAATCCAACGCTGGCAAAACTTCACCGGCCAGACCGCCACCCTTGAGGCGACGGGCCATCCGTTCGCACCTTGTCAACAATAATTACCCGCGCTATATTTGCCGCATGACAATTCGCACCAAGCCCCCTCACGCGCCGACAGATGCGCAGCGCCAGCTTGTCCAGCTTCACGCGACGGTCGGCACGACACAGGCCATGATTGCCCGCGTGATAGGCATCGACAAAAAGACATTGCGCAAGTATTACCGCGACGAGTTAGATCTATCTATGGCGAAAGCAAACGCCACAATCGGCGGCGCGCTGTTCAATAAAGCCAAGGCGGGCGACACTGCGTCAATGACGTTCTGGCTCAAGACGCGCGCCCGGTGGCGCGAAACGTCCGACGTGAACCATGTGTCAGAGGACGGCAGCATGACACCCTCGCGCATTGTGATTGAGGCCGCAAAGCCAGATGACGACCGCTAGCATACGCCTCCCCCCCAATCTGGTTCCTGTTTTTGCAGCACCGCGCGGGTCAGTCAGTTATCGTGCATTGTTTGGGGGTCGTGGATCCGCCAAATCATACAGCGCGGCCCTGCTGGCAGCAGTCTGGGGATATGCTGACCGAATGCGAATTCTTTGCGTGCGGGAGTTTCAGGCCAGCATCAAGGAAAGTTTTCACGCTGAATTGAAATCCGCAATCGAGGCCACACCATTCCTTGCCGCACATTACGATGTCGGGGTTGATTACATCAGGGGCGCGAATGGCACGGAGTTTATATTCCGGGGACTGCGCCGCAACGAGCAGTCGATCAAATCACTGGCCAAGATCGACCTGACGATAATCGAGGAAGCCGAGGATATACCAGAAAGCGGTTGGCTGGCGTTAGAAGCCACTGTATTCCGACAACCAAAGTCTGAAATCTGGGCGCTATGGAACCCCCGCGACGAATCCAGCCCAGTTGACAAGCGGTTCCGGCAAAACCCGCCCGACTCCGCAATCGTGGTCGAAGTTAATTGGGCCGACAATCCTTTTTTCCCTGAAGGGTTGGAAAAGCTGCGCAGGCGAGAGCAAGAGCGCCTAGACCCTGGCACATATGCCCACGTTTGGGATGGTGCCTATCTGCAAAACAGCAATGCGCAGGTGTTTCACGGCAAAGTGCATGTGGAGGAGTTTGACCCGGGCCCAGGATGGGACGGGCCATATTTCGGCGGCGATTTTGGCTATTCGCAAGACCCGACTGCGGCTGTTGAGGTCTGGCTCAGCGGCCCGGATATCTGGATCCGGCGTGAAAAGTTCGGCAAGGGACTGGAATATGACGACACGCCATCTGCCGTCATATCAGCCATTCCCGGCTTTGAGCGTCAACTCAGCCGATGGGACAGCGCCAGCCCCGCCGCGATCAGCCACCTAAAACGACACGGGTTGCCCCTAGCTGCATCGGTGCGCAAGTGGCCGGGCAGCATCGAGGACGGCGTTGCATACCTTCGCAGCTTTGCGCGTATTGTAATTCATCCAGAATGTGTTAATATGCAACAGGAAGCGCGGCTTTACAGCTATAAGGTAAATGATGCAGGCGATGTGGGCACGAAAATTATTGACGCGCATAACCACGGATGGGATGCTGTGCGATATGCAGTTGAACCGTTGATTTCCGCCATGAGAAAACCCACATCCGTCACACAAACGCTGCAAGGATATTAGTGAATGGCAACGGTCAGCACATACCATCCGGCCATGACTGCCGTTCGTTTTGCCGAGTGGAAGCGGATGCGCGACTGTATGGACGGCGAAGCGCAGGTTAAATCAACGGGTGAGTTATACCTGGCAATGCCTGGTGGCTTCAAGGCACAAGCTGACGCCGGACTTGGAATGTATCAAGCCTATAAGGGGCGCGCACAGTTTCCCGCAATTCTCGCCCCCTCCATTTCAGCCATGATAGGCATCATCCACGGGCGCGAAATCAAGATCGAGATGCCTGACGCGATGATGTTTTTATGGGAAAACGCGGACGGTGTGGGTTTACCCCTTGAGGCGTTCCATCGGCGTATTACGCGCGAAATGCTGATCATTGGCGGGTTTGCCGTTCTGACCGACGCGCCCGAAGGGGGAGGCGACCCATATCTAGTCGGCTTCCCGCGCGATTTGCTGATCAACTGGGATCATGACTTCTGGGTTTTGGACGAAAGCCGCGATGTGCGGGACGGGTTTGCATGGCAGCAAATGGAGCGATACCGCCTGCTGACTGTTGACAATGGCCTTTACACGCCATTTGTATTCTCTGGTGATTTGGAGGCAGGCGAACCTATTGTGGTGCGTGGCAGGGGTGGATCGCCCCTTGAACGCATCCCGTTTGCGGTCGGCAATGCAGTTGACCTATCGCCCCGCGTTGAGGCCCCGCCCCTGATCGGTGTCGCAAACGCGGCGATTGCTATTTATCAACTATCGGCAGACTACCGGCATCAGCTTTATATGTCCGGGCAGGAAACGCTTTTGGCTGTCAACGGTGAAGCGCCAACAACGGTAGGCGCTGGGGTTGTTCACAAGATGACGGGCGGCGAAGGCCAGATGCCTGATCTGCGATATGTGTCGCCGTCGTGCATCGGGATCGATGCGCACAAGATGGCAATGATGGACCAGCGCGAGGCCGCTGTTATGGCTGGCGCACGGCTGCTGGAACAATCCGCAGGAGTGCAGGAAAGTGGCGAGGCGCGCAAACTGCGGTTTGCATCCGAGACCGCCACCCTCACAAGCATTGCGCAGTCGTCGTGCATGTTGCTGGAAAAGAGCCTGCGCAATGTCGCAATGATTATGGGCTTGCCAGAAGAACAAGTCATCGTGACGCCACCAGAGGACTTGCTGGACCAAACAATGTCAGCTACTGATTTTGCCAAGCTGTTTGACGTCTATGACAAAGGCGGCATGTCTTGGGAGAGTTACCACGCGGCTGGACAGCGCGGCGGATTGTTTTCTACTGAGGTTGAAGCCGAAGAAGAATATGCAAGGATTGATAATCCTGGCGATCTGGGCAATAATGCCCCATAATGCCGATGGCAAAGGAGACGGGCGATGCCCCTAAAAACTGTTCTAGAATCCCTTGAAGGCGTCGATGACGCAATCCAGTCATTTTACACCGAAACCGATGGCAAGTTCATCTTGCAGATCGAAGGTGTGGATGATCACCCCGATGTTGCCACTTTACGCAATGCCTATGCTCGTTCCAAAACGGACAAGGACACGGCAAAGAGCGAAGCGGCAAAACTCAAAGCCGATATTGCCGAGTTGCAAAAAGGCGCACCTGACACAGCCGCTACGCAGGCGAAAATGACTGCGCTTGAGGAACAGCTTGCAACGGCAACAGCCAAAGCGGGCGAGTGGGAGGTAAAATATACGGGGGTGACACGGGATCAATCGTTAAAGTCTGCGCTGCAAAGCGCGGGCGTGACTGAACCGGCGTTCCTCGATGCGGTGACTGCCAAGCTGGCCCCAATGGTCAAGTTGGGCGAAGATGGCACCGCATACGTTGATACCGGCATGGGTCCGAAGGTTCTGGGCGATTTCGTCAAGGGCTGGGCAAACAGCGAAGGCAAGGCGTTCGTCTCAAAGCCGCAAGGTGGCGGGGCACAGTCTGGAACACAGAACGGGGGCGGCAAGACTATCGCAGCCTCACAACTCGAAACGATGACGCCGCAGGAGAAGGCCGTTTTTTACAAGGCCAATCCGGGCGTCAAGGTGGAATAACAATATCCTCGCCATAAGGTCGGGGTAAATCTTGAAAGGAAAGCCAGATGGCTAACACATTGACTGCCCTGGAGCCGATCCTATTTTCGGCGGCTCAGCAAGTATCAGCGGAGCCATTCGGCGCTGTTGATGCGATCAACATGACCTTTGACAGCAAAGGCGTGGCCGTTGGCGATGACGTGAAAGTTACCGTCGCGCCCATCAGAGCCGCATCTGACTTTGTGCCTGGCGTTACTGCCGCTCAGGGTGCCGACGCTGTTGCAAGCGAAGTCACGGTGCAAATCACCAAGTCGCGCATGGCCAGTATGCATCTGACCGGCGAACAGCTCCGGTCGCTGGACAACGGCGCAACATCAGCCGAGTGGATCCGTCAAATGGTTGCGCAAATGATGCGCACCCTGCGGAATGAAGCCGAAGTCGATTGCGTCAATGCAATCAAGGTCGGTTCGTCCCGTGCGTCCGGCACCGCTGCTACCAACCCGTTTGCATCCGCACTGACTCCACTGGCTGACGTGCGCAAAATCCTGCGGGACAACGGCGCACCAATGGCCGATCTGCAATTCGTGGGTGACACCACGTCCGAGGCCAACCTGCTCAAGCTGGGCGTTGTGCTTGACGCCGGCATTGCCGGGTCGGACGAAGAGCGCCGGTCGGGTATCCTGCGCCGTCAGTATGGCTTCAATATGCGCACGAGTGCGGGTATTGATGTTCACACGCGCGGCACTGCCAACGCATCATATGATACCAACGGCACTTTTGCAGCTGGTGTTACTGGCGTTGCGGTTGATACTGGTTCCGGCACGATCCTCCCCGGTGATATTGCGTCGTTTGCGGGTGATACAAACAGCTATGTGGTCGGCACTGGTATTGCAGGGGCTGGCACATTGCAACTCAACAAGCCGGGTTTGCGGGCGTCTCTTGCTGATGGTGTGGACTTGACCGTAGGCGCGGCATACACTCCGAACCTTGCCTTCGAGCGTTCTGCCATTGTCGGCGTTATGCGCCCGCCTGTCATGCCCGCCAACCCGGTGATCAGCCAAACGTTGATTTCCGACGGAATGGGTATGACCTATTTGCTGCTGGACATTGCACAGTATGGCCAGCGCACTTGGGAGTTGCACCTTGCTTGGGGCTTCAAGGCGGTGCAGCCTGATCACATCGCTACACTTCTGGGCTGATCAGTTTCACGAGGGGGCGGGGCGACTTGCCCCCTTTCATAAGCTGATCATAAGGGTGTTTCAAAATGGCCGTAACAATCGAAACAGGCGCGGGCGTAGCGGGTGCCGACAGCTATATTACGGCTGCTGAATTCACGACGCTGGAAGCCGCGCTGTTTACATTGGCGGTTACGGGCACTGACGCGGCCAAGGAAGTCGGCTTGCGCAGGGCGTGGGTTTACCTTCGCGCGCTGGATTGGAACGCCTCCACATTCCCGCTTTTCCTTGGCACGATTCCCGATGTGGTTAAACAAGCGCAAATGGTTTTGGCGCGCGCTGAAATTACGTCCGAGGGCACGCTGTCGCCTGACGTGACACTGAGCGGCAAGAAGGTTTTGACAACCGTTGGCGATCTGGGATGGACGCTGCAATCAGCCCCCAACACGGTTGAGGCATCCCGTCCGGTCATCAGTATGGCAATGGACCTGTTGCGCCCGTATCTTACCTCTGGCAGCACGACATTTTTGGAGCGCGCATAATGGCTGGTGCATCCATTGCCGCAGAAGTCGCGCTGGCCTATGATGAGGCGGGCATTGCGGCGGGCAACGGTACGGGCGCGCCGATTGTCACGATCAGCCGTCCCGGCGAACCCACAGGCCCAGCATGGAACCCCACACCCGGCGCGCCAGTGGTTCACACATTCACGGCCAAGCCCGCCGCCAAGGCATACACGCAGCGGACCGGGCTGGCATTGGGTGCGGGTGAGTTGGTCTATTCGCTGGTCAATGATGGCGTGACGATTACCCCTAGCACGTCGGACGTGCTGACAATCGACGGCATAAATTGGCCCGTGCAGGAAGTCATCGTGATGGACTCGGCGGGCTATGTGATATCGTGGCTGGTGAAGGTGGCAAAATGACCGACACCGCCAAGCGTATGATGGACGCGGCCAAGACTGAAGCGATGTTTGCCGCCGCCCATGCCGCACTGGACATAGAGTCCCGTAAAGCGACGTTGCTTGCCGCAGTGCGCCGTCTGCATTATGATGCCAGCATCGCGCAAGGGTTCAGCCCGGAAGATGCGCTGATCTTGTGCATGGATTGCTTGGCCCAGGAATGACAACCCGCGACACAACAACCGAAGGAGAATGCCATGTTTTTCGTTTTTAAGTCAGGTAGCGCAGATGAAGGTGAATGTTCGGGTGGTTTGGGCGACTGCACTAGCGCGCATGCAACGATTGAAGATGCGCTAATTTCATTGGGCGGGCTTTCCGGTTACGATCTCAGGGACGTTGAGATTTTAGACGGGGTTAATGGGCAGAGGCATTACTTTGACGACGACGATCAGCGTCGGGTCGGTCGCCTGTGAAATACCCATGACAACCCGCGACACCCGCCAAAATTTCCTGAAGCTGCTGGACCAGACATGGCCTGGCGTCCAGTCGGAGTTTGTCGCGGCGATGCGTCAGGCGCGGGCCGGTGTTGACATGCAGGCACTTGAGGAAGCTATCGGGCGCGGTGATGTGGACGCTGCGTTTCGTGCGCTGCGTTTTGACGCCGCCGATCTGTTCCGCACCGATACGGCAATTACGGCGGCCATGATCGCGGGCGGCACTTACCAGATGGGCGCATTCCAACACGCCACCCGCCGCGCGCCGATTGCCAGCCGTATTGTGCAATCATACGGGGGCCGGAACGAGCGGGCCGAGCGGATCGCGCGGGACCTGGGCGCGCGGCTGGTGACTGAGGTGGTGGACGATACCCGCGTGTTGATTGCCCAAACGATCCGGGGCGGGCTTGAGGCTGGTGAGGGGCCGCTGCGCACCGCGCTGGACATTGGCGGTCGCGTAGTCAACGGCAAGCGTCAAGGCGGGCTGGTGGGGCTGCACAGCAGGCAGGCCGGATGGGTGCAAAACTATCGCGCCAAACTCTTGGCCGAGGGGCGTCCGCAGTCGCAGATTGACCGCATGGCGCAGCAATACTCGAACAAGTTATTGCGGCAACGCGGCGAAACCATCGCACGGACTGAAACGATCAAGGCGCTGAACGCAGGGCGGCAAGAGGCGCTGGACCAGTTGATCGAAAACCCGAATAATGATGTTCAGGCGCAGGACGTGGTTAGGGCTTGGGATTCCACGGGCGACGGCAAGACACGCGAGACACACGCTGCGGCAGACGGTCAGGTAGCGGCGCAGGGCGAGGCGTTCACGGTTGGTGGGTTTCAAATGATGTATCCCGGCGATTCAAGTATGGGCGCGCCGGGCGAAGAAACCATAAATTGTCGGTGCTACGAGGAAATCATAATCGACTTCTTTGCGAGGTTGACCTGATGGTGCAATACACATTCGCCACGCTTGATCAGTGGACCAAAAAAACCGAACGCCGGATTGACGCAGTGTTACAAGACGCTGGGCAATCCGTCATCGCCGTGGCACAAGTTCCACGGGAAAAGGGCGGGCGGATGCCGGTTATCACAGGCAACTTGCGCAACAGCCTGCAATCGTCAATCGCTGGCGGGGCGTTCGCTGAGGGCGAGGCGTCGCACATTCTGGTTGCTCCACAAATGAAGGGCGGCGATCTGGCAACCTTTACTTGGGGCAACAGCGAATTTCCATATGCGCGACCAGTCAATAATGGCCGCAATGGCCGTCCCGGCGCGCACTTTGTCGAGGGCGCCGTCGATCAATGGCCCGCGATTGTGCGGGCATCTATTGCAAAAGCAAAGGCGCGGGTCGGATGAACCACAAAGACATCAAAGCCGCCCTGCGCACACGCTTGGCCGCCACGCCATCCGCGCCGCTTATCGTCTGGGGTGAAAATGCGCCGGGTGTTTATGACACGCCGTCGCTGCAATACGTCACGCCGGATCCGCCTTATTGGCTGGCATATTTTACCACCACGCCGCCTGAGCGTTTCGGCCTGTCCAAGTCAAGCCTGATGACTGTTCGCCTGTTTGTTGCGGTCTTTGTGCGGGAAAGCACCTTTGAAGATGAAGCCGATGACCAAGCGCAGCGCATCATTGACCAATTCCCTATCGACCTGATACTATCCGCCGGAGACGGTCAAATTCAGGTGACAGATATGGGCGACCCACAGCCGGGCGCAATCGACGGCGCATATTTTCGCAAAAACGTGTCGATCCGTTGCCGCGCAATCTTTCAAAGGACACCTTAAATATGGATAAGAAAACACACCGCGCAAAGGCTGGTCCTATAACCGGCGCGCGTATCGTTACAATGCCGACACCGACCGGCACGACACCCGCCATGATCTACAACGGCGACGTGCCTGAGAAGGGCGATGTCCTGCATTTTGCAATGCCCAATGGCGTCACATATTCCGGCACGGTGACGGGCGCTACCGAAGCCGGTGGTGAAGTTCTGGTTGAATTTACATCGGGTCTTGTCCCGGTCAAGAAGTAGGCATCCCGCCTATCCACGCCCATGAAAGGAAAATATCATGGCACTTACTGAAGGCATCGGCGGGTTTTTGTCCGTCTCGGCAGCTACCCCAGCAACCTTTGACGCAGACGGATACGTCGCGCTGACGTGGACCGAAGTGGGCGAAGCATCCGAAGTTCCCGAGTTTGGCGCGGCCTATTCTGCGGTCACGTTCACGCCGCTCAAGACTGGCATCGTGAACAAATTCCACGGCGAACTGAATTACGGTTCGATCACTATCCCGCTCGGTTATGACTCCGCCGACGCTGGCCAGATCATCTTGCTTGCTGCGCTGGCGTCCAAGGATGAAATCAGCTTCCGCGAGACGCGCAGCGACGGCACGATTCGTTATATCATGGGCAAAGTCATGTCGTTCCCGCGCGGCCAGTCGGTCGGGTCGGTCAACATGGCAAGCTGCAATATCGAGTTCACGCGCGCCGACGTTGAGGTCGCCGCACCGTAATCCTGCACCTCCTCGCAGGCTAGGGGGGCGTGGCGTGGTTGACCACACCCCCCGACTTTAACCCAAACCAAAGGACACAAACCATGGATTGTTTTGACTCAGTATCAGCGGCAGAGGCAGGCGCTTGGCTGCACTTGACCAACCTGCGCACAGACGCGCCAGCCTACGTTACAGGCAAGGACGGTGAGCCCGACTTGTCCAAGCCTATGCGGCTGAAATTGATCGGCATGGACGCGCCAGCAGCAAAGGCCAAGGCACGCAAGCGCGCAACGGATATTCTTAAGCGGCGCGGCGGCAAGATGGACTTTGCCAAAATGAGTCCGGCGCAAATCGGGGCCGTGATTGATGAAGGTCAAGAGGGGATTGTCCAAGCTGCCGTTGATGCAACAATCGGATGGGAAAATCTCAGCCTTGACGGCAAGCCTGTCGAGTTTTCGGAAGAAGCGGCGTTTGCCATTTACCGCAAATATCCGTCGATCTTGGACGAAGTGACTGAGTTTTTGAAGGACCGGGCCAATTTTTTCGCACAAGCCTAGAGGCGCTTTGTCTCTGGGCGCGACAACACGCTTGGTTATGCGCACAGCCAAAGGACATAAAGCAGACGCGGTGGAGTTTTTTGGAGCGGGCAAATGAAGAACCGGACTTTCCTGAATTGTTGTTTCGCGCTTATCTTGCGGAATGGCTGATGGATGTCGGGCCGGTCATGCAGGGCGGGATGGGGCCGGTGGCCCTGTCCCATCTAGAAATTCAGGCGTGGGCCGCAAATGTAGGGCTGCGGTTTGAAGGCGACGAAGCGCAATGGCTGCAAAAAATGAGCGGGGTTTACGCCAGTGAATTGTTCGAGTCGAATGGCAAAAACACGCCGCAGCCGTTTAGGGAGTAATCCGCATGGATGATATGGCATCGGTCGGGCTGAAGGTTGACAGTCGGGACGTGCGGACGGCCAGCGGTGATCTGGACAAGTTTGCTAAGTCCGGCGACCGGGCTGGTGGTGCAGCTACCAAGCTGGGCAAAACATCCAAGGCGGCATTTGGGGCTATGGCAGCAGCGGCAACTGCGGCAGTTGGTGCTCTGGCTTCCCTCGGCGCTGCAATTAGCGTCATCAGAGAATTCGAAAGCAGCATGTCGCAAGTTGCGGCAATCACACGGGCCAGCACTGCTGAACTTGAGGCACTGCGGGATGTAGCCAAAAATCTTGGCAGCACAACCGAATTCAGCGCATCGCAGGCGGCAGACGGCCTCAAGTTTCTAGGCATGGCGGGCTTTAACGCAGCCGAAAGCATCGCTGCAATTCCGGCTGTTCTGGATCTCGCCACAGTGGCCGCGCTGGACCTTGGGACTGCGGCAGACATTGCGTCAAACATTATGTCCGGCTTTGGCATAGATGCCCAAGAGGCCGCGCGGGTTGCCGACGTATTGGCAGCGACATCCACGCGGGCGAATACGTCTGTCACCCAGCTTGGCGGCGCAATGGCAACGGTCGCACCGATCTCAGCTGCAATGGGCATCAGCCTGGAGGATACAGCGTCGGCAATCGGCATTATGTCCGACGCTGGTATTCAAGGTGAGCGCGCTGGTACAGCCCTGCGTGGCGTGCTGGCATCCTTGGCCGGGCCGACGACGCAGGCCAAGGATGTGCTCGCTGCGTATGGACTGACCGCCGCTGATGTAAACCCCGAAACTGTTGGCCTGTCAAAAGCAATGGAAGCGTTAGGTGCGGCAGGCGTAAGCACTGCCGACGCGATGCAGATATTTGGGCGCGAGGCAGCGTCCGGCGCGCTTGTTCTGATCGACGCCGGGAATAAGATTGATACTTTCAGCGAGGCCATTGAAGCGGCGAGCGGCGCTGCCGCTGATGGCGCGGCAATCTTTCGCGACAATCTTGGCGGTGATGCCTTGGCTGCCGCATCCGCTCTGGCCGGTCTGGCGATTGCTTTGGGCGAGGCTGGGCTGACGGCGGTGCTTCGCGGCGCTTTGACTGTGGTCACAGGTTTCGCTCGTGGGCTTACTACACTGACAGAGAGTGTTTCAGGGTTCTTCACTGCCCACGATCCGGTCGAGCAAGCTGTTTTGCGGGCGGCGGACGCCATGAACCAAGAAGCGCGTCAAGCGTTGCAGCTTTCTAATCGACTGCTGGAAATGGGCGAGGTTTCCTATGATGTTCTAGGAGCTAAAATCGCACTGGTCGAGACGACGCTGCGATCTATTGAGGCTAACCGCCAAGAATCTGTTTCCCTTGCCAAAACATCAGAAGCATATCGGGACGCTGCAAATACTGTAGCTCAAGCAAACGACGTCATCGCGACGTATCAATCACTCGTAAATGCTGGCATTGAGCTATCTCCTGAAAACCTCGCCAGTTACGATGATTGGATTGGCAAGCTGCAATCGGCTGTAGCGGTTCAGGAGGAGATTGTCGCCAATGCCGGTGCAGTCGGGCCTGAGTATGATAAAGCGGTGGCTGAGCTTGATATTCTTAAGGCGTATCTTGCCGATGCTGACGGCGCTACTGTCACGCTGGGCAAAAATACGGAAGATGTAACCACTAACCTAAACACTGCGGCCGGGGCGGCGGCAGGACTTGAGCGAAACCTTATAGCAGCCGGATCTGCGCTTTCCGCCCTCGTTAATTCAACTGCCAACCTCGGCATAGAGGCAATCGGACTGGAGGCACAAAACAGGGCGCTTGAAGCGGGTAACAGTCTTATTGACGCGCGCACTCAGGGCCTGATCGCGACGAAGCGCGAAGAACTGTCGTCGGCGCTTGGGCCTTCATCCCCTGACGGGCTTAGGGCATCCGCAACTTTAGAACTTGATAAATACATAGCGGCATTGAATAGAACCAGCGCAGCCCAAACGACAAATGACGCACTGACAAAGGCGTACAACGATTCTATCCGTGAAACGAGTGCCGCTACAGCAGGTGTGGGCGGTGCGTCCGGTGCGATCAACAAAACAGCCGATGCATTGCAAGGCCAAATCAGCGCCCTAGAGGACGCAGCCGACCCCCTGCGCGCTTACAATCGCGGCATGGCTGAACTTGACGCGCTCAAGCTGGAAGGCCTGTCGGACGGGGCATATGCGCTTGCGGTTCAGGAGCTCACTGAGGAATTGGAAAACGCACAGGGCGCAACCGACAATTTCACACAGACATTCATGGACGGCATGGGCCGCGCGATCGACTACATGGTCGGCGGCTTCAAAGACGGCTTTTCGGGCCTGCTGGACATCATCAAAAGCACGCTGTTGCAGGCGGTTCAATTCGCCATTGCCAATCCTATCAAGCTGGCGATGGGCATCGGTGGGGGCGGCGCGTCTGGTGCTGTGTCACAGGCGGGCGGCTTGCTTGGCGGCGGTGGCGGTCTCGGCGGGATGCTGGGCAAGGGCATCTTTGGCAAAACTGGCATGTTTGGCTCGATGGGGTCCAGCCTTGGCACCAACATCGGCTCGATGATTGGCGGGCAGGGGTCAGCGCTGGCGTCGTCGCTTGGCGGTCTCGGCGCGAGCATTGGTGCGGCTGTGCCTTACATTGCACTGGCGGTGGCGGCGATATCATTCTTCAAGACCAAGACAAAAACAATCGACGAAGGAATCCGCGCAACGATTGACATGGAAGACGCCATGTTTCAATCGTTCAAGGAAATCGAAAAGTCGCGTTTTTGGGGGTTGTCTAAGAAACGTTCAACTAGCGTCAACGAAATGTCGAAGGAACAAGACGACCCCTTACAGGCCGCAGTCTTCGGCATTCGTGAAAGCGTGATCGGTGCTACTGAATCGCTTGGCGTTTCCATTGATGTTTTCGACGGCTTCACGCATGACTTCACGTTGTCGCTCAAGGGGTTAGACGAAGCCGCACGGCAAGCCGCGATTACAGAAGAATTTACGCGCATGGGCGACAGCCTGGCAAGTCTTGTGCCTCACATCACCAGCATGAACGAGCTGTTTGCGGTGGCGGCCAACCGCGTGAGCCTAACAGATCGTTTATTGCAGGCTCAGGGCAAGACCGAAGAACTAACGGCCCGTATCCGTGGCCGTGAAATGGACGCCACAAACAAGCTTAACAAGGCGCTGCTGGCCCAAGTGTTTGCCGCTGAAGACGCGGCTAACCGCGTGGCCATTGCGGCGGCGGACGCGGCTAACCGCGTGGCCATTGCGGCGGCGGACGCGGCCAACCGCGTGAGCCTAACAGATCGGTTATTGCAGGCGCAGGGCAAGACCGAGGAGTTGACGGCCCGCATTCGCGCCCGCGAAATGGACGCGACAAACGAGCTTAACAAGGCGCTGCTGGCCCAAGTGTTTGCCGCTGAAGACGCGGCCATTGCGGCGGACGCGCTGTCAGATAGCCTGCGCGCAATGTTGAATGAGGACCTATTCGCAACCGGTCAGGATTTTGTGCGGGCGACGTCACGGGCCAATAACGGTCAGGCATTCACGCCCCAGCAATCGGATGCGGAGTTGCGCGCGGAGTTGCGGGCGCTTAATGTGTCGATGGAGCGACTTGTGTCCACGTCCGAAATTACGGCGGGCAACACCGGGCGCGGGGCAGACGCTGCCGACGACACGCTTGCATTTACAGTGGAGCAAACCTTATGACGCTGCGGATAATTGAGCCTTTTGCGATAACGGAGGCCAACATCGACAGCACCAACGTTGCGCTTGAAACGGCATGGACGGCGGGCACCTATACGCTTGGCGACGTGGCGCGGGTGGGTGAGCGGTTGTTCGAGGTATCAGCGGCCAGCACCACGCAAGAGCCTGGGCTGGCGGCCAGCACCGAATGGTTTGACGCAGGTCCGGCCAATCGCTACGCCGCGTTTGATCTGCAATTCGGTGCGGACAATTTTCGCGTGATTGACACCATAACCGAACGCGCGGACAGTATCACATATACGCTGACCGGACTGCCACGGCTATCGGCTATGGCGTTCTTTGGGCTGCGTGCCACTCAGATCACAATCGTCGGCACGCTAGACACGACGGGCGACGTGGCCGACGTGACGTATGACGTTAAAGACGGCACACCGTATCTCGGATCGTTATGGCGTTGGTTTTTTAAGCCGCAATCGCTTGAGCGGTCTTATGTGATTTTTGATCTGGCAATTCCAATCGGATCAACGGTGGTAGTTACGATCACAAACACCGGATCGACGGCAGCGGTCAGCACGATCGCCATGGGCATTGCGGATGAATACGGTGATGTCGAGGTGTCGTCCACGCGCAGCCTACGCAGTCGATCGGTCAAGAAAACCGAGGGCACGCTAACATCGCTATTGCGCCGGACGCCAGCGTCACGCGTCGGTTATAGAGTCCACCTTGACGGGTACGCCGCCGATGCGTTCTGGCGCACGATAAACGACTTGGACGGGGTGGCGGCGGTGTTCGCCGGACCTGATGACAATCCCGAATTTTTGGCGTATGGTTTTGTCAGCTCGTGCCAGACAGTCAGCGAAGTTCGGGGCATTACAAAAGTTCAGCTTGAAGTGGAGACGCTATGACCACGCCAGTAATCAGACAATTCATGGGAACCATCCCAGACAAGGGGCAGGCGCAGACGGCGTTTGACACGAATGTTGACGCGTTTCTCGACTGGCAGGCGCTGCAATTCGCGCCGGACTTGGTGGCGTTTGGGACATGGACGAATGGCGTTGCTGACAGTGTTTTAGCCACAGCGCTTGCGGGTGACTTGCCCGCGCTAACAGGTAAGGCTGGCCAGTTCATCCGAGCCAATGCGGCAGAGGACGGCGGTGAGTTTGTTTTATTAAAAGCGCCGACTTTTACTTTGCTTACGTCTGGCGCGACTGCCACTTATACCACGCCAACAGACGCAATTGCCATTTTGGTTGAGGTCTTTGGCGCAGGCGGTGGTTCTGGTGGCGTTGACGGTCAAGGAAGTGGCACGGTTGCGCAATCGGGCGGCGGCGGGGCAGGGGGCTATTTACAAAAGAGAATTGCGGACCCGAATGCGACCTACACCTACACAGTTGGCGCGGCAGGCGCGGCGGGTGTTGCTGGCGATAATGACGGCGGCGCGGGTGGCACAAGTACCTTCACAGACGGCGCAAGCATAACTCTTAGTTCTGGTGGTGGTGGTGGTGGTGCTGGTATGACAGGAACGTCAGGCAACGCCGTAGCTCAAGGGTCACTTGGTGGGACGTCTAGTGGCGGTGACTTAAACATCTCTGGCAACCCATCGGGACCGCGTGGAGTTATTGGTGGTGAGAATGCATCCCTATCTAACGGTGGGTCAAGTATGCTGGGTGCAAGCGGCATTGCCATGTTTTCTGGCGTTGGAGGCGCAGGGCTTGGTTACGGTTCGGGGGCTGGCGGGAGCGGGTCTCGTAACGTAACCACTAACTACGCCGGTGCTTTGGGTGCTGGCGGATTAATTAAAATTACGGAGTTTTACTAATGCTGGTTGCTCAAATTAAAAACGGCAAAGTGGTCAACGTCGCGCACCTCGCCGCCGGTCAGGATGCACCGTTAGGCTGGGTTGAGGCAACAGATACGGCAATGATTGGCGCAACGTTTGACGGATTAACATTCAAAATCCCAAGAATGCCAGTTGAGGAAGTTAGCCTTGAATTACAGAGACTACAGATGTCGTGTAGCCAGATGCAAGGCATCCTGACGCTGGGCGAAGCTGAATGGGGCAAGGTTCTAGCATACCGCGACGGCGCAACGTGGGCTGAAAAGGTCGTGATTGACAGCGCGGCGGATTGGGTCCGCACAAGCCAGAATATCTCTTTTTTCGGTCACTTGCTTGGGTATACGGACGAACAAATGGACACGCTGTTCTTGCAAGCGGCGCAGGTCAACGCATGATTAACGCTGTATTTGGACAAGGGCATTACCAGCGCGCGTTTGAATCAGGCGTTAGGGACGCGCAATGACGTGTCGTTACCTGAAGAGGGGCCGATGGTTTGGCGCAACATGATTACGGAACAGCGATTGCCAAGCTGGCGGATCGCGTCACAGAGTTAGAGGGCAAATGCGAAACGGAGGAAGATCGCGAGGTGAATCGATTGTTGCGCCGCATCGTTCGGTCAATCCAGATGACGCTTTGGCTGACAAACGGGGCGGTGAAGTGGCTGGCCGCGCCAATTGGCATATTTTGGGGAATCTATGCCTTTGGCGCAAACTTTGCGGATTGGCTTCTAAGCATCATAGGGGATACAAGATGATTAACCGTTCAATGCTGTGGATAGGATGGGCCGCCGTCGCGGTTGTGGCATTTCAAGCCACGCCGATATCACGCCTTGCCTACAATCCGCATTCGGTCGATGTGGTGGGCGACCAAGTGACCATGCACCGGTCGTTTCCGCTGGATTGGCTGGGCCTTCCACGACCGTGGATGTCTTACGTCGAGACTGTGCGGCCTATGACCGAAGCGCACAACGGCGGGCAGTCCTGCACCGCACGCGGTGGTCCGTTTGAGTATAATCGCGAGGGCGAAGTGGGGCGCTGGTCAATCGAGTGGGCGGCGGACTGCACGTCTGATCCGGTGGGCTTCCACTGGCAGGCAAAATGGACGTGGCACGTGGGCGCGCTGCGCCTTGCGCCGGTCAAATTTTCGCAGGTGGTCTTAACCGCAATTCACACAAAAGCCACCCAAGGGCGGCATGAACTCATGAGGGAACACCATGCAAATTCCAGCACACAAAAAAACGATTATGGTCCACTGCCTCGACACGCCTAAAGGGTGGCGATTGGGGCAGTCTGCGGATCTGATTATGGCGGAGGTCACGCGGTGGCACGTCAAAGATAACGGATGGAGTGGCGTTGCCTATGCGATGCTTTGCACCCCCGAAGGCGATACCGCAAAGGGGCGTGATCTAGATGGTGACGGCGATGTTTGGGATGAAACCGGAGCGGGCGCGCGTGGGTGGAATACAAACACAATCCATCTTGCGCTACAGGGGGGCAAGGGTGGTCAGGCTACGGATGCGTTTTCGGACCATTTTACGCCCGCGCAGGACAAGTGGTTGCGCGAGACGATTGCTGACATCCAAAAGGCGGCAGGCCGTGATCTGAAAGTTATTGGTCATAACCAAGTCGCGAAGAAAGCCTGCCCATGTTTCGACGTGCCAACGTGGTTGGCGCAAGAACCACTGACCAAGCCCATCCCACAAATCGCACAGGAACCCGCAGCAACGCCAGTCCCGCGCGGGTTCTGGGCTCACACCTTCGCTGCATTCGCCCGATTTTTCACACCGAAAGGGAACTGATATGAATTTTGCACCGATTGCGCGCATCATATTGCGCTACGGCATTGGCTACATGGCCGGATCACAGGCTGGCGATGCGCTGGCGCTGGACCCTGACGTTGTGCTGATGCTGTCACTGGCCCTCGGCGCGGTCGTGGAGGGCGCTTATACACTGGCCAAGCGCAAAGGATGGTCGACATGATCGACATTCTAACCCTCATGGGCGGCGCTGTGCTGGCCGTCATGGCCGCCTGGTGGGCTGGGCAACGCAAGGGCCGCAAGACCGAACGCAAGTCCGTGGCTGACGATATGGCCGAGGCATACAACGACACAACCAAAGAGGTGCGAGATGCGCAGACTGATTTACCTGACGATCCCGGTTCTGTTCTTGATGGGTTGCGAAGGTACACCAAGCGAGGGCAGGGCGGCAGCGATACTTGATGCGGCTGTGCCAGTGTCGCGGGAACACGCTGAGGCCCTTGTGGGTGACGATCTGGACGCTATGCGGGCGACGGGGTTGCAACTCATTACGGTCGTGAATTGCTGGCCGGACGGGTGTCGTTGATCGCCGCTAACAGTGCCATTGCCCCCGCTGCGCTAACGGCATCTTCCGGCATCGGATATTCGCCATTATCTGCCGTTATGTTGTTCATTGCAGCGCGATCCATTATATCTGGATCAAGCAAAGAACTGGTATGATCTGAAGCATTTTTAATTCGGGAGTATAATTTTGCCATCATTTCCCAGATGCCGATAGGCGGGGCAGACTTTCCTCGCGACCAGTCTTTGACGCTGGATATGCTTACATCAAGATAATTTGCCGCCTCTTTTTGTGACAAGCCGCAAATGGTGATTGCTGATTTGAATGTGGTCATTATTGCATCCACCCACTTGCCATGGCGCACTGCTTAATGGCAGTTTCTATTGCCCCGCCAGATGTAGAACAATGTGCGAATGTTTGGCGCTTTCCGTTGACTAGAACGACGGGAACCCATGCCCCCGCATACTTCCTAAAAGTGTAAATGTTGCCTGCGTTTTGAATGGCGTCGAGCATATTTGCGTTGTTTTGTGCGGCTGTCATTTTCTAAACTTTCTTAGGCTGATTTGAGATTTTCAATCATCATGGAGGCATCAAATTTGGTCAGTGTGTTCGGTGTGCGGCTGTCGAGGCGGCCTGATTTTTCACAAAGGGTGACGATGTAATTGATCTGTGCGGTGGTTGCACCGTGCTGCTGAACCGCACGTGATGCTACGTTCAAGGCATCACGAAGATCATCCGAAGTGAATTTAAATTTGTTTGCAATCGCCGTCTGTGCTTCGCCCATTGACGTTCTGACCGAAAATCCATCTTCACGCATCATGGCAAAAACTGCGTTGCGGTATTCTGTTTGTTCAGTGTCGCGCTTCATTTTCTTGGTTCCTTACCAGTTGCGGTGGGCTGATCCCTTCCGCCTATAACTTATCAATAGACTAAAAGTCTATACGGTGCAAGTGAAAAACTCAGGCATTTTAATTTATTTCGATCTGCCCTGTGCCCTTCATTGGGCGCGGTGGTATGTGGGCAGGTCGGCAGGTTGCTTCACGGCGTCACCACATAAAACGCCACACACATGGCGATGATGAGTAACAGACTGATGGCGTCGCGGATCAAGCCTGTGCGTTTGCGTTTGCGGGGCATGTTGCCTCCGGTGCGCAGGTTGGCAAAGCGAGGGTGATTGTTGTCAGTCATAGTCAGTATCCTCCTGTTCAAATTCGAGATCGTCGGCCAGCGCATAGATCGCATCTTGCAGATCAACCGGCAGCTTTGACACGTCGATCGCAACCCCCAGTATCGTCAGATCATCGATCCCCACATTATCCCACTCAATCCAAGTGGGTGAGCGGTCCACGCCATAGTCGGTGAGATGGCCGGTGGCGCTGAACACCACCTCCACCTCCTCGCCGTTGTGGTTTGCTGTTCCGTATGCCATCAGCGGCACCCGCGCGCGATAGCCGCGGACTGGATTGCTTGAGCCTCACCGCGCATTTGTGCAATGGCAGGCCCTTGATCATTTCCGCCGATGAAAAACGCGGCGGGCCAGAACAATACCAATGCGACGGCAGTCATTGTCGCGTCGTTGTTCGCCTGCTGTGTCTGTTGTCCGGTCGCCGAGGCAAGACGCGCGTTAAGCTGCACAGCGGCGGCGTTAAGCTGGCCGCATGTCTGGCCTGTGTATGCGGTCGGGCTGACGTAGGCGGCGGCGATCTGTTCGGGGGCCGTGGCGCATCCTGCAAGGGCAAGCGTGGCGGCGGCGGTAAGTGTGATGATGGTTCTCATTGGTTTGGTCCTTTGGTTGGTGTGTTTCTATAACCTACAATTACCCGCTATTGCCGCCCGCGTCAACCCTAAAAAATCGTCAGCTGTGCAACAAAACCCACCGACACCGCCGAACCCTCGCACGGATTGCAGGAAAGCTGCCTGCGCCTGGCCGCGTTTGTCGCCGGGCGTCAGACGCCAGCCGGGCTTTTTGGTTTCAACCGCCAAGAACACTCCAAGCGTCTGGCCAACATGCGACGGCTGCACCAACACGGGCAACAGCCCGATCAGGTCGGACGATTTCCACCGGGCATTCAGGGCGGGCGATTCATTGCCCAGCCCGAACCGGATCAGGCGGCCCGTCTGGTCTGTCATGGCCCCAGAATTATTCCTGAACAGCGGCACACCTGCCCGGCCAGCTGCCAAACGTATCTGTGCCGCCCCCGCCGCCTCACTGTGACGGGCCTTGGGGGCGGGCAAGGGCATAACGGGACTCAGGATGCCTAACAGTTCGGCAAGGGCCTGTGCGGGGACGTGGTGGCCCCACCGCGCTTGCCAGTTTGCTAGTGTCACCACCGCACCGGCATGAGCGTGCCACGCAGGTCATCGGCGGGCAGGAAAAACGTGGTCGGGGTCGGTGTGGGCGTGATGGTTTTCATGTCGGTGTCTCCGGTTGGGTTGTGGTGGGCGGGGCTGTTAAGCCGCCGCCAAGCAAATCATGTCAGACAGGTTGTCGAACATTGCGCACATCTTGGTTTCCCTGATGTCCAGCACGTCAATCTGTGATTGCCGAAAGCGACCGTGAACGCCGGGATAGCGTCTGAACAGGTCTGCTTTTGCGTCCTTTATGAATCTGGTTTTTCGATACGGTCTAGACGGTCAATTTCGGCTGCGATAAGGGCACCCGCTCGAACAAGGTTTTCGCGCTGTGTTTTCGGTTTCCACCACGCTTTTGCCCACGGCCAAAGATCGCCAATTATCTGGGTGACATTGCGACCCAGCCTAACATCTCCAATATCCAAATCTCGCATCGCATAACAGGCTGCTGCACCCGCTATCTCGCCAGATCCATGCAGATCGTCGTGTTCCGGCGTCCAGTTTTCATTCGAAACTTGACGTTGCCTTTCGGCGGTAATGCTCTCAATTCCGTTCATCGGTTCGGTCCTTAATTGCAGCCAGTTCTTTTGCGGCTTCGTCCCTCATGTTCACCAGCGTGGTCGGCATGGGTGTGATGGTTTTCATTTGGTTTGCTCCGGTTGGTGTGTCAGGTATTCGCGCGCCCACGATAATGCCGCGTCGATTTGTTCAGGCATGGGATGCGGTGCAGGGCGGGCAGGTGTGGCAGCGCAAGCGTCCTGGGGCCGGACCGCTTTGAACCGCGCCCACAGTTCCGCCTCACTATGACGGTCCATCCGGCGCGCGTTGTGGCATAGCTGGTAGAGGTGCATGTCTCAGTCTCCTACCGAGTCAACAGGTATTCGCGCGCCCATCAGGCGGCCGGTGATCTTGCCGGCGATACGGCGGCCAATGCGCTTCGGGATGGCCTTGCCGGGGTTTTTGTGCGTTGCAGCCTGCACGTCTCCAGCGATGCGTGCCAGAGCATAGAGTTTGCTGCGGAACTGGCTCAGGGTCATGGTAGCGTCTCCGATGCGGCGTCGGCTTCGTCCCGCCATCCGCGCACGGTATTGCGATAGTTTTTAGTCGGCATAACCATGGCGCACCAATCCAAACGATGTGCCGCCTGCTCAAGATGGCCTTTCAACCGCGCAATCTCTGCGGCTGCAATGTCGTATTCATCCGGCGTCTCAGTCATGTCGTCACCTTCTCATAAAGCCCGGTCCGGGCGTTCCAGATTTCCAGCCGCTCAACAGTGGCCGCGCCTTGGGTCAGCGATCGGTTGGCTTCGTTCAAGGCGTCCCGCGTGCTGGTCGCGCCGATCATGATGCGGCCATAGCGGCTTGCGTAGCGGTAGGAGGTCAGCCTGGCAGCGGCGCAGGGGCGTTCGGTGTGGTTCATGTCAGGCCGCCGCCAAATAAATCATGTCAGACAGGTTGTCGAACATTGCGCACATCTTGATTTCCCGAATGCCCAGAACATCAAGCTGAGAATGCTGGAACCGCCCGTGAACACCGGGAAAGCGTTTGAACACATCTGATTTTGCGTCCTTGATTGCGATCAGTTCTTTTGCAACTTCGGACTTTATGTCCAGCAGCGTATCGAGGTCTGCACCTGCGATGGTTGCGATGATGTAACGTTCGCTGAGGCTGGTCATGTGTGTAACTCCGGGTTGGTGTGTCTCTCTGCATCCTTATTATCCACTATTACCGCACGAGTCAACACATATTTACACAACCCGAAAAATAATGCACAGTGTCAGTGTTGTGTGGTGTCTCTGAGCCCGGCGGGTGTTTCCTCCCTGTCACCCGCCGGTGCTGAGAACCAAGTCCCAAGCGGCCCGCGCATAATAATCACGGTCCAGCAATGCCCAGTCAAAGTCGTGCAGATCATTGCACATCATCACTGTCTCGCCTTTGGCAATCGCCTGGGGCCGGTCGTGCGATGGCAGCTTGGGCAATGGCTTCATGATCTTCCACAACTGCGCGCCGCCTGTGTGTGTGACGTAGTAGCGGCCCGTCCGCTGCTGTGCCGCCCCACCTGTGTGCATCTTGCGCTTGACGGGCCGCCCCTTGGCGTCTGGTGGCGTCCATTGGCATTCGTAATCAGACAGATCGCCGCCCAGCATCACCCTGTCGCTGCGCTGGACCTTGAGGGTGTGCATGAAATGGAAAGCGTTGTCACAGGCCGCCACGGTATCGACTACCGGCACGCCGCGCACCAGATACGCTTCAGCCGCCATGGCGATGATCTTGCACGATTGATTTTTGTGCCAGCCGTCACCGTATCCCAACCCGTGTTGGTACTCGAAAGCCCCTTTGCATTTAACTTTTCCGTGCGAATCCACGCAAAGATAATTATTTACATCGCGCTGGAAAAACGAAGCATAGTCCTCAGATTCCAGTTCCAGCCCGGTCAGGCGTTCCCACTCAGCCGACACCGCGTCGCACTCTGCCACCCGGTCCCGATCAACAATATATTCAACGCCGTCGGTGTTGACCTGGATCAGTTCAAGCGACGGGATGGCCGCCAGCCGTTCGGCCAGCATGCACAGCAACAGCTGCCCGTTGATCGTGATCGTCATGGTGTATTGCGGATCGTAAAACGGGCTGTAGCTGCTGTTCGAGTTGCCATAGGTTGCGTTGAGTGCCAACTTGAGGGCCTTGTTGCGCGGATCGCTCTTTGGCAGGCTGATCCGCTGTTCATACACGTCCCGGTAAATGTCACAGAACACGTCGGACAGGTGCGCCGGATAGACACGGTTCGCAATGGCCAGATTGGGATAGTAGCTGCGCACGTCCCGGCCCTGCACAACCCTGTCAGGCGTGCTGCGCCAGGTGGTGCCGTCCTGCGCGCCGTGGATGCCGCCGGTCCCGAACACAAACGTGAGGCCGTGGCAGGTGGCTGTCAGGTCATCAAACGCGCCTTTTGTCTTGGTGATCGTCTTGCCGCGCAGATAGTCCAGCACGCGATTGAACTCCGGTGTCTGGAATTGCACGTAGGGGAAAATACAGTCGGCCAGCGGGATGCGCGCGCGGGGGGTTTGGCGCCACGATCCGGACTTGCCGCAGATGCCGGGCTGGGCCGCGTTGAGGCGGGATATGAACACTTTGGATCCGATGGTCGAATCGCTGGCGTTGGTCAGGTCCTGGTCCAGTGCGGCAGACATTTCGTCACGGAACGCCAAAGCTGCCGCCGACTCTTGCCAGAACCGAAGCGTGGCCGCCACGTCGTGCCGGTTGTATCCGAGCAACTGCGGGATCTGGTCGTTGCTCAGGACCGTGCCGGGCGGAAATGGTAGGTCCGCAACGTGCGCAAGCTGTAGGGCAATCTCGATCTGCTTCAGGCTGGTCATGCGGGCTTGGTTGTCAAAATGGTGGATCTTGAACAGATCGACTTGCGGCACGATCATGTCGGACGCCCATACGTTATTGCGGAACCGGTCATTCCAAGGCGTCTCGATGATGCCCATAGATATCTGATAGGCGTCTGCTGCGGTAAACGAGTCAAACCGCAACAGAGCGTGCAGCAAAGGATAGTCATACCCGACGTTGTTATAGCCCACCATCCTGTTGCCGGGATGCTGGCCAAGGGCGCGAATGAAATTCAGCAACTGACGGGACTGGTTCACCCGGTCGGATACCTCAAAAATCCATTCTGTGCCGCTGGCCGCGTGGACGATTACCGCGCTAAATACGTTCGGGTAGGATTCCAGATCGTAGGGGAAGTCATTCCAGTGCTGTGGCGACGGCCCTTTTTCAAAACGGGGTTGGTGGTCATGCCACGGTAGCCGAGCGGTCATTTAGTGGCTTCACGAAACGCAGCGCACGCTTTCACTACATCCGCGATAGGGTCAGCCCTGCCGGAAAAACGATCCATTGCCTCAACAGCGTCAGCCAGGTCATTCGCCGCCATGATTGCCCGCTCGTAAGGTGGAACATTGGCGATGCGGTGGTTACCATTGTCAACAACGGTGAAGGTCAACGTTTCAAAAGCTCTGTCTTCTGTAGCGGACAGGCTAAACGCTACTTCAATCCCGTGCGACAGAAAAAACGATGTTCGTAACATCGCGTCTGTCATTTCGTTTTTAGAGTCGTTCATCTGGTGTTTCCTATCTTTTGAAAGTTCCACTCTGTCACAGCACCACCGCGTCGCACGCTCTGGTGCAGGCTTCCCGCTCGTCTGTTGTGGTGCAGGCGCATATCAGCGTGCAATCGCTGGCGAGACCGAGACACCACGTTGAGACCACATAGGAACCATATGCCCTGATCAGCGTCCATTCCTCGCCGGTCGGGTCGTGGGTCACTCTGTCGCCGGGTTCGAATTGTGTCATGTCAGTCTCCCTGTTGTGTGTGACGGGCGGGCCATTACAGCCCGCCCGGTAATCCGTTACGCGCCGGGCATACCCCCTCCCGTTGCCGGGGGTGCCATGTAGCCGCCATAGCTAGTAGGGGATGTAGTCTCCCCACTTGGCGTATTGGTCGGCTGCGTCGGCATTCCGGGGGCGTTTCCCACCGGAGCCGGTGCGGGCATACCTGCAGGGGCGGGTGTCGGAGCCGGTGCAGCAC
>Ga0307980_1000252_pt1 | contig 26434 bp, 33 predicted proteins | sample OrgLakmetage1060_FD_201817 | JGI IMG/M metagenome (GOLD analysis project Ga0307980, IMG submission 201817) | Saline water microbial communities from Organic Lake, Antarctica - #1060 | ecosystem: Environmental > Aquatic > Non-marine Saline and Alkaline > Saline | place: Antarctica: Organic Lake... | reverse complement strand
CGGCCTAAAAATTGCCCGGTGTCGCTCATTGCGTTTCTATAATCGGTAACACTTGCGAGATTAATCGGCGTATGGCCGCCGTATAAAGCCTGTTGCATGATCAAAACCTCGCCGGCATATATCACACCAATTTCGCGATTAGTCCCGCCTACGAGCGTTACGGTTATCCTAGCGCAACCGTCAAAATCGTCAAACTCAAAAAAGATCGGGCTGTTACTAGTCGGACGTATAGATCCTACGGTTACAAAACTCGAGAGACCCGAGTCGACACATTCGACGCGTACCTCGGTCACACCCGCCGTAAATAGATTGTGCGCGGCGATCGCGATATAGTTAACCTTTGACGCCGGCGCAATATTAAAACTCGCTGTCACGGTCCCGCTTGCGCTCTCCCACCGTTCCCAGGTATTAGGAATTAAAACCGCATCATAAACCGCACTAAGCGCCGATGTAATTTTATTCTCGTAACCAATGCGAGCAAATGATAAATCGTTAGTCGCTCGCCCGGTTATTGTGTTTATCGTCGACATAGTTTAATAATTCCAATTTTTACCGGCCCAGGTTTGAAGTTTACCATTAAGATCGCCGATCGGCTCATATATTGTTTCGTCGTCGACTGTTACCGGTATATCATTAAAAAACGGTAGTAATAAAGACTGATCGATCGTCTCGTCCTCGACCGCTAATATTAACCACTCTAAATCATAGACGCCGATTAGCGCCTCGACTTCGACCCTTGTCGCTTCAACGTTGATCATTACTAGCTTTTCACCGTTGATCGCGCTTGTGCCGATCAACTGGCTTTCTGGAAACTGCCCTTTTACGTTAGCGATCGCCCCTTGCACTTCTTCGGATAAATCCACAATAAACGTATCGGCGGGAACTTTTAAGATCATCATCATAGCGATTTCACCTCGTTTGCTGTTAGTGCATAATTGTATATTGCAACTTCTTTTATATGACCATACAACGAGTTTGCACCCGCTAGATGCCCCACGCTAACAGTACCATTTGCTTTCCCTGATTCAACTTGAGCGCTTGCACCACTTTTAAGCACTGAGTCAACATATAATGAAAGCGTACTTCTATCGTATACGTAGGATATTTTATACTGCACGTTTGGCACAGAATCGCCAAACGGAACAGATGATGCACCATGAAATGCTCTATGAGTTTCGGTCCCTGATGTCGCCGCATATATATTTCTATTAACAATGCCATTGTGCGCTATTACCGATTTTATGGACGTACCTGCTTGACCATAAACACTAGCTCTGTAATTTATACTTACAAGCTCATTTATGTCTGGTATGTCGCCTTTCGCAGTTAAAACATCAGCCGCCCTACTAACCGCCGCGCCCTCTGTTCTAATGTAGCTAGTTGCAAAAGGTAGGGCTTCAAGCTGTGCGCCCCATATTAAAAAACTGTCTCCAATACTTGCTTGAGCAAATAGTCTAATCATATATACCCCTGTAGCGGTCATTGTGTTAGTTGCGCTTACCCTAACCCACCCACCATATACTTTTTTAATGCTTAAACTGTCAAAAGCGCCACTTATAGTAGTAGCCACTAATGTATTTAAATTAAATTCAGCTGATGAGGTAGGGCTATATGCTGAACCAACACCAACCAATCTAATTACGCTTATACTTTCCGATTTTACGTAAAATGATTGTGTTCTTTTTTCGCCAATACTCGCCGCTATAGATTGTTGTATGTTTGCTTGCACACCCGTTAACACTACTCTACTTGCTGATTTTGTCTTATCTGGAGATGTTGCAACATTTGTATTTATAGTTGACCCGCTTACTGTCCAATCGTCATCGCCAAATTCCTCACTTCTTAACGCTAAATTAGTACTCGCTCCCTCTGCTAAATACCCTAAACACTCACCTGTTTCTGGCTCATATTCAATCCTTGGCTTTGCGGTAAATGCTTTAGTGACTGCTGAGTCTAGTGTTTTGACGTAAGGTAAAGTTTTTACGCTTTCTGTCAGTTGAGATTTAGATATTAAATAACCCTTTTTACCGTCACCTCGAAAACTGAATACTCCGTTGCCAGCCGCAAAAATAATTTGATTATTTGTATTTACGCGACTTGGCGTATAAACGCTTATCTCATACCAGCCATCACCTATAAATTTTATGCTCGGAACTATTGTGGATGTTACGTTACCAATAGAGCCATTAAGTATATTAAAGTATACTGTGCCATTACCCCCAATTTGCAAGATTATCCACTCATACCCATCATACTTAACATTAAAAGATAACAATTGACTATCTTCCTCAACCCCTTTTAATTGATTAATTGAATGAAAAGAGTCTGTAGTGTCATTGCTTACTGTTAGTTTAAAAACTTGATTTTTGAAAGGGGCGTTTAAATTAACTTTTTTTACTACTACCCTTGTTTTAGCCCAATCCTCATTGCTAAAATCTTCGCTGTAGGTGAGTAAATTAGTAACACTCCCCACATAATCATTACGCAAAACATAATCGTATTGACCCTGTTCATTTATAAACCTGTCAAAATAACTAGCCGAACTTGCTCGTGCATAATCAAAATCAACATTATAAAGCTGTTGAGCAAAATTTAAATTGACCACATCACCACCAGTTCTGTTAACTCTCGCTCTCGCGACTTCGGTCGTATTTGTCGGGTTGCTTGGCGCCACCTCTGCGACTTCGGTCGTATTTGCCGGGTTGCCTGGCGCCACCTCTGCGACTTCGGTCGTATTTGCCGGGTTGCCGGGTGTTACTTCTGCGACTTCGGTCGTATTTGCCGGGTTGCCGGGTGTTACTTCGGTCGCCTCGACTAGGTTCGTTGGATCCCCGACGCTATTGTCTGCGACTTCGGTCGTATTTGCCGGGTTGCCTGGTGTTACCTCGGTCACCTCGACTAAGCTCGTTGGATCCCCGACGCTATTGTCTGCGACTTCGGTCGTATTCGCCGGGTTGCCTGGCGCCACCTCTGCGACTTCGGTCGTATTTGCCGGGTTGCCTGGCGCCACCTCTGCGACTTCGGTCGTATTTGCCGGGTTGCCTGGTTTATTATCTGAGATCACAATAATCGACATTTTTAGCCTCTTAAATTTATTTCGACGTTGTCGCCGCTTTGCTCGTTAATTAACTCTAACAGGTTTCTAGTTTGTTTCGTACTCATACCCGAGTCGCCGATAAAATCCACATTAAATACGCGAGACGGACCTTGAGACCCACCGCCGCCGCCACTAGGCGCCGCGCTTGCCGGTGTGGGTACCGCGCCACCACCGCCGCCGCCACCACTTGAACCACCACTTGAACCGCTCGAGCGTATAGCGTTAATCATTGCGCCGGTCCGGGCGATACTTGCCGCGCTATATGCCGCCGCGACTAGTGGCGCGAATGGGCCGCCCGTACTCATACCGGCTTGCCATGCATCGACGGCTGATTGTTTGCCTTTAATTAATGCCTGACCAATTGCTACACCTTTCATTAATTTACCGACTTTACTGCTATTCTCGGCGAGTAATTGGAATCCGGCTTGCAGATTATCTTTTAAAGTTTTGCGCTTTAGTTCTTCCGTATTTCTCATTATAGCGCTACTTTTCTCGGCGTATTGTTCTTCGCTGATCAATTTATTATCTAGCTGACTTTGTAATATATCTAGCTCGCGCTGATTGGCGGCCAGTTGCATTTCTTCTTGTGATTGAAAGCGTAAACCCATAGCCTCAAGTATGCCGATCGTCTCTTGTTGATACTGTTGCATCTTATTTTGAGGATCGCCCGTTCCCGTCTCTGTCTCGGTTCCCGTCTCTGTCTCGGTTCCCGTCTCTGTCTCGGCACCTGTTGCCGGATTAGTAAAACCGATCGCCGCTTGCGACTCTACCACTTTGGCGGCCATTGCGTCGGCTTGCTCGGCGACTTTGTCAAAGGCTCGGATCCATCCTATTTGTGCGGGTTCGCGTGATAGCATCTCTTGCAGTTCGGCGTTAGTTTGCATCATTGCTTTACTAGACTCGTCGGCCATCATTTTAATAGCTTTCGGAACTTCCGCATCGTTTATATTAGCGGCGGCGTCTGATAGCGATTGTGCTAGTGCATCGTTAAAAGGTCGTAGCCATTCCGACGCTGTGCTTAATAGTTCGCGAGTTTCCTGGCGTATGACATTTATACCCTTAACTATAAATTTTGTGACTTGATTCCACACATTAGTTACGACCGCCGACATTGTAACTAATCCTAATTCCATCACCTTAATAGCCATTTTAATGCCGTGAAAAGCATCTGCTAAAAAGGCCACGACTTGAACGACACCACGTAACGCCGGGATCACTTTAGACCGAACGCCGTCGGTCGATTGTATAAAATCCATAAAGTGCATAGTTAATGCGGTAATAAAAGGCGCCATTTCAGCGACCGCGGTATTAAGCTGACCGCCGATCACCTGAGACATACTAGCGAGTGTTTGTTCTGCCTCGATTGCTTTAGCGACGTCAATGTCGCTTAGACCGATCCCGAGGTTCTCCGCTTGTTGTGAATATTCCGCGAGCGCTTTTGCATTATTGGCGAATAAAGGCGCCAGGCGAATTGAGTCGCTTGCGATAGCTTCTAGGTAAAAAGTCATTTCTTGCTGAGAGACATTAGCGTCCTCGAGCGTTTTAATATATAACCCGAGCGCCTCTTGTGAATTTAATTTTTTAAATTGATCAATAGTAACGCCCATCTTTGGCGCCACTTGTTCGAAAAAATCTACCATCGGACCGGCACCGGTCGCGATAAAGTCACCCACGCGATCGTTAACGTCTTTTAAAATATCGGCGTACTTTTCCTGTGTAACACCGAACTGTTGAGCGGCAAAGGCGCCCCGCTGTAATTCGGTCACACTTAACCCGGCGGCGGTCGCGAGGTTTTTTAATTCTTTGATGTTTTTTAAACTAGATTTAGTGATAGCCGCACCGGCGACGACGGCCGCGGTAGCCGCCGCGGTACCCCAAGCGGCGAGATTTGTAGCGACGCCGCGGATCTGGTTGCCTAGCTTCATTAAGTCGCCGCGCATACCTTTAACGCCTTTTTGCACTCGCTGAGTACCACGATCAAAACTGCTAGTATCGCTTGTAACTTTTACGCTAATTTCACCGACATTACTCATAACATTTTTAACCCTTTCGCTCGTAATTTCGCGGCCCGGGTTTCTAAATGATCACGCTGTTCGGTGTTTAGTTTGCCGGGTTCGTCTTTTACTCGTTCCTCGAACGTTTCAAGATATAAGCCGACTTCATTAGGTGTTAACTGCCAAAATTCGGACGGCGTTACTTTGTTCGAGCGTACGACTAATAACTCGTACCATAGACCTACTACGCCTTTTTGCGGGACTTCGAAACTTTGGCCGGCGGTATTGTCGGCGTCTTTTTTTTAGAACCTTGAGGCTGATAGGCGAGTAATAGTTTACCCACAATATTTATATAAGACTCTTGATTGCTGTCGCTAAACATCATCTCGTCGTATATCTGATCGGGATCGGGCTTAAACCCGGCCTCTTTCAAATTATAATAAACAAATTTCGCCATTGCTAAAAGGTCTAGCTCTGGATCTGGCTTCGACATATCAGCGGCGAGTTTTTCCCAATTTACTAGGCGGCGAACGCGGTCCATTAGATCAAGTGTAACTTTTAGATCTCGGACCTCGTCACCAACTTGTAATTCGAGCGTTGATCTTACTGAATTACTAAACATCGATTAAGTTCCCGCCGTGAAGCCGATACTACCCGACGACAATAATGTCGCGTTAAACTCTACTCGCTCATTAGCGTCACCGCTGAACGATAGCTCGCTTAGTAAAGCGTCGAAAGTCAATTCGCTCTCGGTCGTTGTACCGTCACCAAGATCCACGACACAAGCGACCATTTGTGTAGTCTCGAAAATAGTATCGAGCAAAGCATAATCTTTGACCGGTCCCGAGACACTTAGATCAAGCGATTTTAAACCGCCCTTTGCAAGTAGTTCACGAAATCCGCTCGATTGATCGTCGGTAACTTCGATCGCCGTGTTGCTCAAACTAAAATCTTTAGTGACTACGCCGACTAGCGTCTGACCGCCGATTGTCATTGTAATGTCACGACCTAATAAACCTTTACCCGCTGACATACTCTACCCCTTAAAGTGGTTCATAATAAAAAATATATTCTTGCACACTGTACCTAGTTAAATTATCCGCGTCGATTAAAAATTGTCTAAATTGCTCTTTAAACGTACCGACCGCAAAACTAGTAGTGTTCACCATTTGCCAATTATTCAAAGCCGTTGTAATTTCGTCGGCTAAGATCATCAGTTCTTTATAACCACGATAACGAGAATAACCGGTAATACTGATTGTAACACTATTTGACGTTTCCGTATCTGTGTCGTCATTATCAGCCTGTACTACGCGGACCGACACGTACGGGTAATCGGTCCCCTGTGGGACGTAATCAAATACCGGCGTCGTTAACTCGGTCGATAACCTGGTAAATAACGCCGTTAAAATCTCATTCATTTTCGGCTTACCTTTCTAAACTGATCTTCTATGTTGCGCTTCAATTCGCCGCTTTTCTTATTCATTGCCGGACGTAAAAAAGGACGATCTTTTATTAGTTCTAATATAGCGCCATACATAAGATCGGTAAATACAAAAGCCACTTGCGTTAGTCTTATATGCGATATACCAATCGATCCGACTAGTCTACCTTTGTCTGTATTTGGCGCATCACCTGGCCGACTTGCAATATGGTACCCGGTGCGGCGTTCATACCTGGCGCCCGGCGACGGTCTATTTATGCTTATTACTGCCTCGCGTTGTATCTCGCTCGCCGTCGCCACGACACCACGATCCGCCGCCACTTTATATAACTTGGTCCGCTTGTCGATACCTTTTAAAGTCTTGTTAATACCGCTTACTTTAATACCTGGCATTATGTCGCATCACCCTCGTCGGCCGTAATATCGAGCCATACGTCGACGTCTTGAATAGGAACTATTGATCGAATATTAAAATATTTACCGTTATAAAATATACGCATATTATTTAAAACACCCGGTATAAATTCAAAACTAAATACGGTCGGGTAATCCTCGTCGATCTTGTCGTTCTCGATCGTTTCGCCACCACTTTTTCTTTGCACAAAGCCGGTAACAGTTGCGAACGTAGTCCAGGCGACCGTATAACCGCCGGCGCCGTCGGACGTCTCGACTAACTGCTCGATAACAAAAGTCTTTGTAAAATCGGCAAAAGTAGAATTTACAAAGTTACTCGCGAGGTTTTTAAAAGTCTGTCTAGTAACCGACATTTTAAATCCTTAACGATCTGAGATTACCGCCACCATTGAGTAATAAAACATCTAAGAACTGATCGGCGTTCTTTGTCTGAACTGTGGACCACTTACCGCCGTTAAAATACGAAACTGATAACGATCCGAGTGACTCGCTTTGTACGTTGGTAAAGGTTCCGCTCGGTGTCAGTTCGGTACCGCCGGCCACAATAAAAGCAAGCTCCATTTGTGCGCGTTTCAATTCGACCGGGATCTCGTTGCTGTCCGTCTGGTACCCGTCGATAAATACGTCGTATCGGGGCCATTGTAACGGCTGATCTCTTGTGACTTTGGCACCTTTTAATTTATCGCGATAACTCTCGAGATAGTCCATAGCGTTCAATAACTCGGCCTCTCGCGCTTCGACTGTGGTGCCTACTGTATTTCCGCGACTCGTTGCATAGGTTGTATACTCCGCGTCCGTTACGTAGCTATTAGCGCCCGCTACAATCGATCCAGTTTCCACGATTAAAGTCATAAACTATCTCGCTCTGTGTGTTCTAATAATTAAATAACTAATGTCATAGATTGACATTATTTTTTAACTACTTTTTTGGTCGTGGATTTGGCTTTGGCTTTGGTTTTTTCTTCGAACCGTACATATTCACCCTCCTCAAAATCACATTGATTAATTATCATATAACCGCCGCCTGGCGCCTTTACTTTCATAGTTGGAATTGTTGACATAAGAACCCCGTCAAAAAAAAGCCCGACCTGAGCCGGGCAAAGTCTAGGACTAACCGAGTAATATAGCGCTATGCTCTGGCTTGAAGTTTTGTACACCCCACGCCATTGCCACTTCATACTGTACTTGTCTGTACTGCTTATACATTGAGACCTCAAAAGTAAGGCCCGAACGCGGATCAGTAACTAACATAACATCCTCGGCACTGTCGCCCTCTTCGGGACGTATTGGAGCGCGTGAAGCTAGAACAATTGCCGAACGACTAAACGCGGCATTTGCTGAGTAATCAGCACCAATTGTAATAGCGGTATTATCTGCTACTGCTGTGCGTAGTCCAGGCGCCGCAATGGTAATGTTACCCGCCGCCGCTGTGCCTGTTGTAACCACATACTTATTAGTGTCACCTGCAAACGTAATAACGTCACCCGCTAAAATGGTACCGGTGCCGCCATCGACCGCGATAACAGTATCGCCGACGGCTAAACTCGCACTATTGGCAAGGTAATTGGCGCCGGTGCCTTTTGTGTGAAGTCTAGTTTGAGCCGACTCGCGAATTTGCATACCGTGTACGTCTAGCAAAACACCCTGGCGCAATAATGACGCGTCGGCCGCTTCATTGGCTTTGGTTAATTGCGTTAACGTACGCATTTTCGCGCCCGCTGTGGTGTCGATTACAAGTTGCATATCGCTGTTCGGGGCGCCGTTATCCGCTAGAATTTTGCGAACCTGGGCCGTATCACTAAGATCCGACGCGAATGGAGTCGTTCCCGCGGCACCATAAGCACGGGACGTACGAGTATATAAACCCGCAAGATCGTTTTCCATCTCATTACAAAGCGTTCGCATTGCTTGTGAGAATTGATCGCGTAAAATATTGTTGTAACCGGGACCGCTATTTAATCCGCGCTGTTCCTCGCCGTTATATCTAACAGGCACACGACGCGACTTGCTAATAGTGATCGAACGGTTGCCGATGTCTTGATCACCGTCGTCTGGCGGTGTAACACCTGGCGCGACGTCGGTCGCCGCTGATACGGGCGCAACGTGCGATCGTACTGTCTGACCTACTGCGGCCCGGCTTGCGTTACTGTCTAAAGTTACTGACGGAATGAAACCGACTAACTCGCGAGATACGACGTCTAGCGCCTCGTATAAATCTGGTACTAAATTGGTTAAGGTATTGGCCATGATTGGACCCTCAAAAGTGAATAATTAATTAATCGACTACTGATCCGCCTGACTTGATGAACTTGGCTTTATCTACTGGCGCCGCGTTTTCAAATTCGGATCTAGTCATTACTTTTTCGGATCCGCCACCGGTTGATCCACCACCCGAGGCACCGCCGCCGGACGCTTGCGAGCCTTTTAATAACGACGCAAAACGCGTGTTATTCGTGAACTCGGCTTTCAATTGATCTAGGGTTGACACTGTCAGATCCCCGTTACTGTCAGTAACTTTAATCCCATCGTCGGTATATTTCAAGCGCCTTGCAATAAATTCGCTTAATATTTCGGCGTTATGACCGTCGGCCAGTTCTGACGCGAGACGCATAGCGGCCGAACTTTGTCGCTCGTTCGCTATATTTTGTTGCAATGTGCTTAACTGCGTTTTGTAATCCTCGGCCTGTTGTTGGCTCGATTTAAACAACTGTTCAAAGTCGCCGGCTTTCTTGGCTTTCTCTTCGGCCTCGAGTCGCGCTTGTGCCTCGGCATTGCGTCGCTTTTCTTGCTCGGATTTTTTTTCGCCTAATAGCTCGCGCATTTTGTTTTGCATTGACTCATTCGCGGTTAGTTGCTCGGTTAGTTTAGCTTGTAAATCCTCGATGCTTGGCTCTTCGCCACCACCACCACCGCCGCTACCAGGTTCGCCGCCGTTCTCTTGCTCTAAAAATAACTGTTTTAATTTGTACACTGTACGATCCTCACAAAGGTTTAATTATAAATCCGCGCCGTCTGGCGTATTAAATATACTGTCGTCTAATGGTTGACCCGACGATAAGGCTTTTTGCATTAAAGGCGCTAATCGCGCTATCAATTCTTCATTGTCGAAATCTATCTGGCGCCGGGTTAAGGAGTCCGGGAACCGGTCAAGGTAATCATATACTATATTCTCATTCATTTAATAACCTCTTTCATTAAGTCGTATAAATCTGGCATAAGGATCCGATATAAGTCTAACGCTAGTTGACTCGTCTCGGGATCCATCGACGCGAATGTATTAGCAAATATTTCCATATTACGCCCGGTCGGCCGTTGCTTGTAATAGCTGAGAGAATGACCGCCGCCCCAATGGCTAGACAATGCAAATATGTTATCGAGTAGACCAGTGATGCCGACCTGTTTATTATCTATCTGGCGCCATATACGGCCATTATCCCACACTGATTGTATAGCCATTAATTCGCTATTCATATCGATAGAATGTTTCAGCCTGGCGGCCATAAATCGAAATCCGGCGTCGGTAATACCGGCGTTATCTAATAAGGTTCGTTGCATGGTACCCGTCGGAATATTAACACCGATCCACTCGGTTAAATCATTACTCGATAAATCAAAGATCCCCGCGTATATTTTGCGTATTTCTTCGCCGGATATTTCTTTAATCGCATTGTAACCACGGCGGCGACTTGTAAATCCTTGTCGCTTATATTCTGCGAGCAATCGTTTATCATGCACCGTGATTAAATTACGTGAACTAGTCATAGCGTCGATAAAGTCTTGCTGTGAACTGCGAACTTGACCACCGCCGATCAGCGTATAATCTACATGATGCCCGAACTCGTGCCGATATGTCTCGCGCCCGCCAGGATCCGCGGTACTATTTTTACCCATGTTAATCCCGCGTTTCCATGATGCATAGTAAGCGCCCTCTTTCGGCGAGTTTAGATCAATCGGCGTTTCGACCTGAGTTAATACCCTATTATAATCGGTAGTCGTAAATGAACTGTTGACCCATTTCTTAGTTGCTCGGTCGGCCTTATCAAAGTTTTTAGGTTTTAAAATATCCGACGTTGGTAGTATCGAGACGCGATCCGATAGATCGGCCCGGTCAAAGGCGAGCGGGTTTAATTGTTTTAGTTGCTCGAGCGTATACACCCGGCCGACTTCGTCACGAAATCGATCAAGTTTTAATTCACCCTCTCGAAATAATTTAGCCTTTTTTATACCGTCCGAAAATTGGCTAAAATATTCGTCTTGAAACTCTTCGGATTGATCACGTAACCACGTATCAAAGTCTTCGCGGTTGCTTTTTTGCGTCTTGCTCTCAAAGTCTTTTTGCAATACTGGCACCCGGACGGATCGACAATTCCAATGCGCCGGTGGATAAGGCCCAGATCCGATCGGGTAGACGTTACCGTCGCGACCGCCACATATTAACGTCGTTCGGCTATCCAATGCCGCGACCCATTCGTCGCCGTCAAATACCTCTTTATTCTCTTCGGCGAACTGGCGCCTGGCTTGCGAACTGGCGTAATTTGTGAGCGTTCGAGCTAGAGACTCAACTTGCGCCCTGGGCCGACCGTTCGCAAACTCGCGTAATTTGCCGACTGTCTGATTAAGAGTGTCACCGAGCAAGAAACTATCTTGTATTACGTTTTGAATATTGCGAGCCTGGGTCGCGTTAAAATTATCAAGCGCCTCGCCTAACGTAATTGACGCCGGGCCGACGGGTAGATCCATTTCGGGAGCATTGAGAGCGCGTTCGACCGCTTCAATACTTGGCACCCTTAAAACCGCACTCGTATTTTCTCGCATAATTCGATCGAGTAATTCGGTCTCGTCGACCGCGAAATCTGTCAGATCGTCAAACATCGTTAATTTTAAATCTGCCAGATCATTGTTAACTATTCGTAGTAACGTTTGTAAGCTGTTTTGCAACCTGGCGTTATTGGGTTCGCGAGCTAAACGATCCGCAACTCGATTGATCATGCTGTTAAGTTGGTCGCCGTACTTGTTACCTAAACCACGGGCGAACCGTTGGTTTAATATTTGGCGCCTGATGATCGAGTTTTCAATGCTCATACGAACGGATCGACCTCTCGATTATCGTCCTCAATATCGTCGTCGGTACGTTCGGCGTCTATGTCTCCGGCCTTACGTAGATAATGACGTATATCAGCGACCGATATAACACCACGATCCATTAGTTGTATTTTCGCCATAATAAGCGCCGGATCGATCGACTTGTCGTAATACTCACGGTTTATATCAATATCAGTATCACCGGCACCACCGGCGAACATAATCGCCCATTCAAAGCCTTTTTTATAAGCCTCTTTTATGTTGGTAACGACCGTTGATAATTTGCTATTTTGACCGGCAAAGCGGATCTTTGCGGCCTCGGCTGTTTCTGCCTGACCTGAGTCCGTGATTATTTTCGCGCCGATCTGGATCATCTGCTTTTCTTTGCTTTCCATAGCGACCGCGGGTAATTGGTTCGGTGCCGCCTGTAATAGCATAGCACTACCGCCCTCGGGTAAAGCGATCGCCGCTCGACTACCTATCTCAACACGTCCTTTTAATACTTCCTCGACCCATGACTGAGTTAAACCGCTGATCACCGGTGTCGGCTGACCGACTAAAAAGCACGACTCTTCATAGTCTGCGCTGTTGCGATAATGCGCGATATTGACCTCGGCGAGATCGTACAATGGCGCCTTGTCTGGCATAGCGTCGTTGTTCACTGAGCCGATAAATATAAACGGTATTTCATACCATACACCGCCCGTCGAGGTTCGCGGTACAATGTCTGTATTACCATCCTCGTCGATAATTAATAATTCGCCATCCTGGTTATATAATTGTTGAATGTATACACCGTCGTCATTGAGCGTTAATACTCTAAACTGATCCTTACATTCGGCGCTAAACTGATCGATCGGCTCTTGCACTTCCTCTTTTAAGACGACCATACACAAAACCGATCGGCCGTTAACCCTTTTAGCTTTCCAGTTAATAACCGACTCGGCTGTATAGAATGTGAAGTATGGCGTTATGTCTTGCGTCTGCGCTCTTGTAAGGCCCGGCGGTAACTCTGGATAGTCAACTAATAGACCTTGGCGTCCGGTCGTCAATACCTCGTCGAGAGAGCGTTTAATCACACTCTCAAGCGTCTCGCCCTGTCCGTTTACGTCCTCGGCCATTTCTTCAATGGTACCAGGTAACTCATAAACCGGATCTTTTAAAAACACCATACCGCTTAATGCCTCTTTGGTATGGCCTGTAAAATTAACAAAGTTTGCACGTGTTAAATATTGCCGATAGCGTTCGCGGTTTTCTGCGCTGTTATCATTAGCGTTTGGAACGGGTAAATATAAAGATCCTGGCTCGCTGTTCAATGTTGCCGAACTGGTCGCGCTTGCTCGCCTACCTTTTTTAATCGCCGTCGAACCCTCGCAACAATCGCGAACGAGGCGCCATTTAAATATATTATCGTCGTATTTTTTATGATGATCGTTAACTGGCATATTTTAAAACCTTAACTTGCAAACCGCACCGCGAATTTAGCCACTGGCTTATTGATAGGATAATCGAACGAAACAAAGTAACCGCCGGCGTCGTTTGTGTGGTCCTTACCCGCTTTTTTATCTGGCGCCCCTTGTTGGTCGTAGACCTGTTGTTCTAAATTATCGGCGTACGTAGGGCATTTATCCACATTTACTTTATATCGTCTGTCGCCGTTATTATTGCAGAATAATACTTGCATAGCCATTATGCGATCTTTTACCGCCGGATTACTAGCATTAGCGTATATTTTAAAGCCGGCTTGCTCGAGCAAACTTATATCTGACTTACTCGCGTCTACTGTTTTTCTACTCTTGCCGCTCGCGTCCGGGTAGATACGGATTGACGACGCGGTCGCGTATCGGCTCTTAATTATTTTAATAATGTCTGGCGTATCTTTGGCGCCGGTAATCTCGTCAACGGCCCTGGGATCGCCGTTGTCTTTTACATGGATCACGGCCGACATATTAGCGACGTTAAAATCCATGCCAATATAGATCGGTTCGCGGCCGTCCCATACGCGATCGGTATTGTTTAGCGTTCGGTCGTAATTGTCGTAAACAGATCCGCTAGTAAGGTTAACAAATTCGCCGTTAATGTAGGCAAGCGCGACCTGGTGCGGGTAGTCGACTAATAGCGAGTCGATATAATCGTCGGGTAAATACTTCTCGTTTTCGTATGTGGACGCCTGGACCATTGAAAAAAGGTCACTCGTCGACTTGGCGAATTTATTATATACGAAATTATAACCCTCTGGCGTTGTCGTCACACCCACACCGTTTACGACACCGTCTATCTTTAACCTGAGACGAGCGACGATCTTACGCCAGGCGAGATCGGCCTTTTGCAATGGTAACGTATCGATCTCGTCGACGAGCGCCCTGGCGACTTTAAAGCCGACTATAGAACCGGGGTTATCCATCGAGCGACAAATCACGGTGCCATAATAAAACCCGTTGCGGTATATACTGACCTCTTTGTCGCTCGTCTTGATGATCACTTTAAAACCGAGTAACTCGGCCGCCTCTTCAAACGTCGGGTAAAATATATCCCGGATCGCCGGGTACGTCGGACCGAAATAAGCTTGTACAGTCTTTGGATATTTAGCGGCAAATAATAATAAGTCCAGACACCCTACAAAAGTCTTGCCGGATCCGAAACCGCCGACAAAAGCCCTATATTTAGAATTTAGACCGTTTAAAAAAATATCTTGGGGTTTACTTAGGCTTAACACCGTTTCGGACCTTTATCGGACCTTTGGCGGTCTCCACATTGAAAGTAATTTCTAACGGTTGGACGTCGTCGTCTATTCCATCTTTATCGATAGTCCAGGCGTCGACTTTTGTATGTTTGCCGATCATCTCTAAATTTTTGACCTTGTCGGGCCACTTGATTTTAGAAACCTGACCTTTACCGCCTATCTCGACACCTGAAACGCTTGTACGCCATATTTTAGGCCATTGCTTTAAAGGTAGCAGATAACCACGGTCGTCTACTATGTCGAGCGCGTCAAGCTCGTCAATGTCCTTGAGACGTCTTAAAACATACTCGGCGTCAATCTGTACCGCTTTGTTGCGTTCGTCCATTAGCTCGGCGACACGGGCCTGTATATGTGCTTTAGCGAGGTTCATCGACGCGATCGATGTTAAACCTTTTCTCGAATAGCCCGCCGCCCTGGCCGCCTCGGTGCCGTTAAAATTCTTTACATACTCACGACAAAATAATTCTTGTCTAGCGCTTATTCGTTTATTCATCATTAACTCACTAAGTTAAAACCCATCTTTTACCACAATACCCACGTAAAATATAGCTTTGTGCAGGTGTGCGGGTTTGTGCGGGTTGAAATTGTCACCCGCACACCTAAAAAAGCTATAAATTTCATATACTTATATACTATATAGTTGCAGGTTGCAGGTTATTCTCTATAGAGTCAGAATGGTACATAGAGAATATTTATAATTATAGTAATTATAGATCTCTCTCAAACACCTCTCTCCCCCTTATAGCAAAAACCACCCGCAACCCGCACTAAAATCCCTGTAAGCCGCGCCCCTTATGGCTTGTGCGGGTTTGTGCGGGTTTGTGCGGGTTGCGGGTTGTAACTCTATAATTTTATATAATTACTATAATTTATAATTCTATAATTACTATAATTTATAAACGGTAACTCTAGCGTTAATTATAATTACTATAATTTATAAAAATATAATCGTTTTGTGTTGACAATACATTAATAGGGTATTATTATGTGTTCACTGACTAAGCAAAGAGAGAGTAAACACTATGAAAACACTAGAACAAATAAATGTGGAATTAAGAAACAACTACCCTGTTATGAGTGACCATGCTTTTGAGTCGTTAACAATTGACGCGGCGCAAAACGCAAAAGATTGTATGTATGATCAGGGCTTTAGACCGACCACTTTAGACGAATTAGATTGCCCGGTGTATGAGCAAAAATATATTAACTTTTACGAGTCGTCTTTATATGAATTTTAACGGCCCTTCGGGGCCACAACAATCGAGAGAGTAAACACTATGCAATTTTTATTAAAAACGCCGCAAAAAACGACAATTATTAATCATAGAAGTTTTGAGAACGCCAAAAAGAGCGTGATCAAAATGCTTAAAAAAGAGAAGTTACAAAGCGCTGTTATCGAAAACGTTTTCGGCGATAAATTCAAAGTCGAAATAGAAGTACCAACAAAACATTTTAACACCGGGAACCAATACGCCAAAAAAGCCGACACCAAAAAATCTGATATTCACATACGTTGTAGATCGTCGGATAAGGATCTTATGATCCGCAACCTAAAAGACGGTGAAAATTTAAGCGATTTTATTATGACACTAGCTTTAGACCAGGCTAATAAAAGAGAGAGTAAAAAATTATGACAGCTATTATTGAAGAAAAGATAAAACACTGTAACAAGTGCAACAATACAACAAAGCATTATCGCAATACAACAAAGTCGAGCGGTTTTATGATCATGGTTCATGTGATCTTAATATTGATCACACTCGGCGTCTGGTTGCCTATTGTGGTTATATATAAGATCCTATTTGCCAAGATCGGCGGTTGGAGTTGTGGATCATGTTAACGGGAACCTGTAAAGACTGTCGCGGTCTTGGTCATAAATTGGGGCGCCGGGCGGCCCCTTGCAATAAGTGTAGCGGTAGAGGTTTTTTCTACAAGGCGCCAAAACTTTTTAAAGCCTGGCGCGACGGTGACGGGGCGATCATTGCGACGTTTATCGATGGTATTTATTACGTCAAACCGATCCCCGTTTCACAAGTGTATAAACTCGAGTATTATCGCCCCGTCTTTGAGGCTATCAATTCACAAAGCCGTTAGGCGCCGCTCTCGGCGGTACGTTGTAAACACGACGGCCGCCGGATTTCATTACTGGACCATTGCCGTATAAGTCTCTTAATGCTTTAGCGACCCTCTGAGCATCTCCGTTTGCAACTTTATGACCTAATTCTTCGGCGACCTCTGTGGCGGTTAACTTACGCCATAATGATCGATCGGCTGTTCCGTCGTATTTATCATCGATTAGATCGTGCCATTTATTACGCTTGTCGAATTGGGTGTTGTGCGTATTGAGTAACTCTTGATCTTGACTGTTTAACCAATGGCACTCCCCTTGCAAATACATTATATACGCTTGCGCCCACACTTGCTGTATATCGACGTTATGATTGGCGTTCAATGTCTCGGTGACGGGTATCACCCAAAACCGCCTATTACCGCTGTCGTCGGATAAAAACTCACCTGGGTTGACCGTCGCACAAAATACTGTCTGTCTCGGGAACTTTGAGAGAGCGCGTCCATACGGCAAACGAAACTCGTCGGTTTTATCGGTTAAAAAGGCTTTTAGCCTGGCAATGTCCGACTTTTTAAATGTAGCGTCAAGCTCGCCTAGCTCGGTTCCCCACGAACGGATCGCCGTCCATAGACTATCCCGGTCTGACGGATCGAGTATACACCCTGTCTTAAACCACTCGGCACCATTAAAAAGCCGCTCGAGCCACCGCGTTTTACCCGCTCCCTGTGGACCTTGTAACACTAATACACCTTGCGACTCGACACCATTGGGATCAAATATAGCTTTGATACCATTGATCAGATACGTACGTAATAGCTTTATTGTAAGTGGTGTTGGCACTCCTCCGAGAGTCATCATTAAACTGTTCACTCTGTCGACGCCGTCCCAATCCCGAGAGAGGATCCAATCGGCGACCGGGTTGTATAAATGCTTATCGGCTATCACCGCAATATAATCAAATACTGCACCTCTATTTAAGCCGTGACGCTCTGCTCGACTCATTAGCTCCGATAGGGTATTACCTAATTGATTGGCGGCGCTAGAACTAAAGCCCGGGATCATAATCTCTGGATCTTTTTTGATCACGTTGTAGCGTACTGTCACCCCGTAATAATTTAAAAGCGTCTGGACGTTCTCAATAGTATGTAAAGGTTTACCGGTTGGCGTTAGATCCATAAATGGGACTAAACCATTAAACTCTGGCTTTGCCATTTCTTTCAGTGTGGTTTTTGTCACCTCTAAACCGGCATTTTTTGAAGCTTTGTGTACCTCGCCGACTAAGATCTCGCGCTCGGCTTTTGACATTGTCGCGCTCTTGATCTCGCTTAGTATTTGTTCGACGGCGGTAACGCTCACACACTCGGTCGCAATTCTGTCTAAAAATTCACCTTGATTTATATCTAAAACACTATAAAATTTCGATGTGCTTTGAACGGATTTTAATATTGTCTCTCTAAGCCAGGTAGTTTTACCTCTCGAACTACTCCATTTCTCTCGAACTAAGGCCGAGCGTTGCATCAAACGCTCGATCCTTTCGCAATTCCCACCCGTCCAAAAACTTAGATAATTAGCGAGCGCAATATCAGCACTCGATCCATTATATAGATCCTCGCTGTCGCTTTCCGGCGGGTAACTGCTCGCCAGTATTGACATATTGCCGTCAAATAGATCTATAAATTGAGCCTGACCGGTAAAGGCTTTTTTTGCATTTGGCTTTGATGCTCTTATTTTAGCGAGCAATTCGTCGTCGTCCTCTGGTCCTTTGTAGCCGTTGACCGGCTTATCGGTCCACCCCTCGACAATGCCACCACCGCTTAAACTCTCGCGAGTAAAATAATCATCGACGACGCGTATTAATTCACCGTTTACGTACGTCGCCGCGTCGCCGATCGCATTGGTACCAGTAAGCGCAACAAAGCGACTATGCGTATACAGTTCTAAATGTTGCTTTACGTTTTTATTAGCGTGATCGGCCGGCGGCGTCCCGGTGCCGAATATGTGTAGACCGGTGCCGCTTTGGCTGATCTCCACATAGCAACCGGGTAGACGCTGACAAAGGTCCGTAGCAATTGCTGACCACTGACCACCTTCAAGAGCGCCGTCAATATCCAGGAACCAAAACGGATCCGACTCGGTAAAGTAAAAGCCGACGCCGTGATTATCGCCTAACATCGACGCGTACGCGGTCGCCTGGTCGGCATTGAGTAGATTAACATCACTAAACGCTTCAAAGTCTTTGCCGTACGGATCGAGCGGGTTAACCGGTATTTTATCGGTCTTGCCGGTGGCCCTCTGTACTAGTTTATAAACGATGAATTTTTTGTATGGTTTAAAGGCGTCTGGGATCATTGGTTGACCTCGATTTTAAACCCCGATACCATTTTATGCTTATTGACGACCGCTTGAGCTATTACATCGGTATCGTTCACCTGGATCGCTCTTTCGACAATCGCATTACGTAAACCCTCGACGGTATGAAAGTAAACATTAATTAAACTCTCGGACACCTTAGCCTCTTTGGCAACCTCGAACCGGGTAATATTAAAATAACCTTTACGCCTGGCGAGTTTCATCGCCACTTTTAATAGTTGGTCTTTTCTCTGTTGACTTTTCACTTGCTGATCCTCTTGATAGTTGAGTTTTGCATTATCAACTAATTTTAGCGACGCCGTCAATAATTGACTGTCGGCTTATACTTATAGATTGTCGGGTTGTTGCCTTGTCATACACACAAACAACTGAGCCGCGAGTATTTCCCGACACTGATTTATTTTTACTATTATGAGTAAAACCAATACGTCCACGGATAAAGTAAAGCCGTGAAGCCTGAAATATTAACTCGTCGCGCTTTTCGCCGTTTGGCATAGGGATCAAAAATACCGACGTAAAATTATTACGACAATCGATCGCTTTTTGTAACCACGGGTTTATATTTGAGTAAGGCGGGTTGCAGTAGCCTACCGATCCGAATTGCGGCCAATCGCATTTTAAAGCGTCAAACCCGGCGTCGTAATATAGACCAATCGGCGCCAGGCAATTTTCAGTTGTACACGCGAGATCGACTTCAAAATCAAACGACTTGTTTAACGCGGTATATATGGCGCCTGGCGTTCTCCAATAGTCGCGATCGGCGTCTGCGGTCGTTGTATTGTGGTATTTATTCATCTTTTAAACCTGTCTTTGATCGCCCAAAATAGATCACCCCATATTGCAAAAAGTAAAAAAGATATTACCACCCAAAAAACTACAAGGCCTATTGCTTGATATAGTTCAATCATTTTAAGATCTCCCGGTAAATGACTTCTTTACCTAAACTAATAGTATTGTCGATACCGTAGCGCATACCGTCACTAATACCATAGTCGATATATGCGACCGTGTAGTCGGCTTTTTCATGCCAGGCGAAACCGACCTCAATCCCGACGGACCGCTCGACCGGATCAGCATCATTAAGCGCCGAGGTTAACATTATATGACTCGCATAAGGCGACTCACGGCGTTTAATTGCGTCTAATATACAAAGGTTCAAGTATTGCATGTTACGCTCAATGTCGCCGGCGTACGGCGACTCTATGATAATTAATTTCATTCTCGGCGCCTCGTCTCATTACCCGAGAATATAGTCAATTCTAAAACATTGTATATTATATCGGTTGTCGTCTCGCCGCTTACATGATGATGCCCTAATAAACCGTCGGGCCAATACTGATAAATGATCACACCCTGGCCTTTATAAAAATCGACTGTTAGAAACCGCGTATAGTCGTAAATACCCACATAATCAAAACGGTTTAAAATATTTAAATTTTCGGTCGTTACTTTTTCACCGTACCCGCTCATATTAAACCGGGCGCCGTCTCTAATTAATTTATAACCCATGTCAAGCGTATATTTGACGTTACTCGTATTACTAAGCACAAAACGTATAAAGTTTTTAATCTGCTCTTTTTCGCCTTGCGTGTATAACTCTTGTAGTTTTATCGTTGTTGCTCTCATTTCTTAAAAATCCCCTGTTGTAAATTTAGCGTCGCCGCCGAGACTCATTATCAGATTGATAAAGTTTAATTGTGCTTTTTCGCGAGGCGTCCCGGTGTATTTCCACCCTGGTCGCTTTACTTCTCGCGCTATAAATTGCCCGCTCGAACTGATACCGATTAAGTCGCTAGACTTTAAAACTTTGTTTAGCTGACTTGTGTCGTTACAAATACCGAACCGAACCGGCACCCCGCGATCGTCTCGCAATACCCCGACATTATTACGCCATAATCTAGCGCCGGCCTCGGTTGCTTTGAGTCTCACAATGTTTTGTGCCTCTGCCTCTGTGGTTATATTTGGCGCCGGTACCTGGTCCATAATACCGATTGATTGCTTTAGTTCTAAAAGAGCGACGGCGGGAATATCCCATCGATCCGCCCATTGATTAAGATCTTTCATTTTTGTTTAGCTCCTGTGCTTGTATTGGTATTTCCATCTGCGAAAATATGTGAGCAATTACGTCAATGGTCCAACCGTTGCCTAGTGCTTTGTAGATTTGGCTGTTGCTTACCCCTGAGTTAAGCATTTTATCTATAATATGCTCTGGTACGGTTTGAAGTCTGGCGCATTCTCTTGGTGTGAGTTTGCGATAGTGAACATTTTCTGTTTCAGACTGTTGTATTGATACTTTAGGCTCTTGATGGCCGCCGCTTGCCGCCGCTTGCGATGGTGATTTGCCTTCGCTTGAGTAGACTCGCTTATTGTAGTTATGGCCTTTTATGTCGGTTGCGGTGTCTATTCTGTTTGATGTAACAACAGCCGTTTGATTTTGATTACGGTTTAACCCTCTCCAATCACTAGCGTTAAGTGGATAGGCTTTATCTAGCTCCCTCCCTAAACCATCTTTTCTGTTGTATGTCCGTCCTTGAATGGCAATATAATCGCCCTGTCTACCATTTTTCACATACTCCATAGCTGATAAACTTTTAGCTTTACCGCTTACATCATCACGCAAACACCCAGCATCTTTATTTCTATTAGTAAACTTATCTGACATCACAGTCTTTTCAAACGGTTCACTTTCTAAAATATCAGCTAATACAATTCCCTTATCTTCCGGTTGTTCAACACCCCAATTGCACCAATACCAACGCTGTCTATTTTGTGCGCTAAGTAATGCGCTATTAATGAAAGTAGGCTCTACCCCTATCGCATCAGTAATAAGATTAAGAAACTCCTTTTTCATCTTCACGTTTTCTAGGAAGAACTTAACTTTAGGATTGCACTGCTTTACGTGGTCAAGTAATAAAACGTACTCCCAAAATAAAAAAGATTGACTTAAAAATTCTGCGCCGGCCTCTTTGAGTTCTAGATATTTTTCACGACTATCGACTATATGCTTTTCACCGTCTAAGATTGCCGCAGTACCGGCCATTTTACCCGCCATTGAAAATCCCTGACATGGTGAGCCACCTATAAACAGGTCAATCGTTGCCCAGTCAATTGACCATTCTCGCCAATTCATTATGCTACCCATTCTGTCAATTTCTCCGGGGTAGCAGTATTCACTTAGCTTTTCTGCGTACTGATCAACCTCGCTTGCATAATACTTTGTAGGTTTTATTCCCAATACATCGAGCGCGATACGCCCACCGCTATGCCCATCAAATGCACTGAATACGTTCATACTGCCACCTTTTTAACTTCGGTTGTTTGTTTCATAGCCCCACATCCTGCGCTTGTTTGCGTTGCTCCAATTTGTCTGCATAATCTAAAAGCCCATCACTATAGATATCACAGCCATCAAACACTTTATTTTTATAAAGCTTTACCGCTTCACGAATAGCATCGGCTTTTATTTTGTTTAAGTCTCGCTTTGCTTGGTTAGCTTCAAGCTCCGCAATGCGCTTATTTTTAGCGACAAGCGCTTCTATGTCAGCGCGTGAGCGTATATCTTGCTGTGGCATCGTATATGCTTCATACCAGTTTCCATGTGTTGGATGAAACCAAAAATATTTTAAGCTATCTTCGTATCGTTTTGCGTAAGTTGGATTATATTCATGGTCTTCAAAAATATGCGTACATCCATCTGGCGCGTTTTTTAGTATTTCAGTGTTATTCATCGTTTTTAATCCTCTTTGATAGTGATAGTTGATCGCTTGCGCTTTGCGTTTGGCAAGTAAGCAAGTCGACCCCGAACTTATAAAAAAAGCGTCTCATAATTTGCTGATCCTGGTCGCCTTGCGATCTCCAATAACCGGCCCAATTAGCGATCTCTTGTCGTAGTTGGTCGTTAGCGACTTGACGGTCTCTGTGTCGTTTTTTAGCGGCTATCAGCGCGACACCGTCGAGCCTGGCGGTAAATGGTGATTGCTGTCGGGCGATCTCGGTTTTAATCTGTTTAAGTGCTGATGGATCTAATTCAGTAAGATCACCGTCGACCGCTCTCGGATCTTTGCGTTCTTGCTTTGTGGGTGCCTGGCCGCACACCGGACACGATAATAAAAGCGCAGAAAATGACGCCGCGCATACTGGATTAGTACAGGTTTTAACAGGTATGGTATTTTCGACGCCGGCGCCTTTTGCTTTTCTCTCGCGTCGGTCGAGCGTCCAATCTCTAAAACATAGATCGACGACGTTATCCCGGGCGACCGCGTGACGCTCCACATTACCCACATGATCAATAATATAGGCGGTTGGTTTATTACTTGCCGCAATGGCCGCCAGGCGTTGATCTCGAGTATCTAACGGCATATAAGCGGCATATAAGGGACGTAATGCCCGCGTCGACTGTTGTACAAATAAACTAAAACTCTCGGTTTTACGGGCCATGCTCACACAATCTAAAACCGGTAAATCGTAACCCTCACCAAATAGATCGACATTTGTTAGCTGTCTTAATTGCCCGGCTCTAAATGCCTGATCGGCTTTAAATCGCTCGGCGTCGTTGCTTTCACCGCTTACCATATCGGCATTAATACCGACGCTGTTAAACTCTTGAGCAAAACGAGCCGCCGACTTTAAATTACTCGCAAAAGTGATCCCCTGTTTACCTGGCGCGATACGTCTAAAATGCTCGGCGACGTCCCCGAATATATGTGATTTTTGCTCACGTTCGCTTAATTGCTGAGCATTAAAGTCACCGCCGGCCGTTACATTTAACCCGGTATAGTCGACGTCGCTCGGCGGCGCATATATTTTATAATCGGTTAAATATCCCTCGTTGATCATCCATCTAAGATCGGGACCGACAATTAAATCAGTGAAAACCCCGTCGGCGTGTTTGCCTAGTCCTTTTCCGTCGGTTCGTTCGGGTGTTGCTGTGACACCGAGGCCGACCGCGTTCTTAAATACCTCGGCCGCTTTACCCCATTTATTAGATCTTAGAACATGATGCGCCTCGTCTTGGATCCACAATCCAACTTTTTTAGCCCATTGCTGAAAGTCATGATCCTTGCGTCTAATAATAGTATCTACGCCGCCGACTTTTATTTTTTTGCGGTCGTTATAATATGACTTCCCGTAATGCTTTATATGCTGTTTTACTATGTATCTTTTAATAGGCTGTGGCGTGATCAAGTCGTGCGCGATACCAAACGATGCGAGTGTTAAACTGATCTGACAAACTAACTCTTGTCTGTGAACTATTAGCGCGACCGGGCCGTCAAAGTCTCCCGCGATTTTACTAAACAATACAGTTTTACCCGAACCGCAAGGCATAACGGCGAGCGGCGTGTCGCTCATTAAGGCTCTAACTATTTTTTGTTCAATCTGTTGTTGATACGGTCTAAGGTTAACCAATTTTTTATCTCTTTAAGTGTTGACATATTGCAATAAACTAACTTAATATGACGACCTCGTCAATAACAAAGAGTAATAAAAGTATGAAATTAGTAATCGAATTAAACGAAAATGATGATCAAAAATTGGTCGACCGTATATTGACCGCTTTGCAATCGCCAGGCGTTACCGCTGAGATAGAACCGGCACCGGTACCCGCTGAGATAGAACCGGCACCGGTACCCGCTGAGATAGAACCGGCACCGGCAGAATTAGATAATCGCGATCTACCTTGGGACGAACGGATCCACTCGGCCGGTAAAACATTAAACGCTAATGGCACATGGCGCCAAAAACGAGGTGTTGATCCTGACCTGGTCGCGGCTGTCGAACAAGAATGGATCGACACAAAACCCGACACACCACCGGCGCCACCGCCCCCGGCAAACGACACACCACCGGCGCCACCGCCCCCGGCGCCACTATCGGAACAAGTAACCGACGACAACAATGCGACATTTGCGGATCTAATGTTACTTGTGAGCAAGCTAAAAGCCGACGGTAATTTGAGTCAAGATCAATTTGTAAGCCTGTACGTGCCTCACGGCCTCGCCAGTTTTGCCGCTCTTAGCACTCGCCCGGATTTAATACCGACGGTTATGAAAGAGGTCCGCGCTTATGTTTCTTAGACCGTCGAGCGCCGATCGTTGGTTGACTTGCCCGGCGTCAATTACGCGAGAAAAAGACGCTCCCGAAACTACTAGTGAGGCGGCCGAACAAGGAACCGCCGCGCATTGGGTAGCCGAACAAACGCTTTACGGTGTTGAATTAAAAGCCGGGACAATGGCACCGAACGACATTGAGATCGACGACGATATGATTACGGCCGCTTTCGATTATTGCGATTATATATTGCGATATGCGGATCATGTTGACGATCTCGACGTTGAACGAGAGTTGTATATGCCGATCGTGTACGACGGTTTAAAAGGTGTTTCCGACTGTATTTTATACGACGAAAAAACGCTCGATATTTTTGATTATAAATATGGCTATCGATTAGTAGATCCGCTTTTTAATCCACAATTAGAACTATATGCGATCGGCGCGATCAATCATTACGGTATAATGGATCGTGAAATGGTTGTTCGTTTACATATCTATCAACCTCGAGTATATCACCCGGCCGGACCTGGTCGAGTATATGAGACGACGGTCGGTAAATTGCTCGATAAAGCCCTCGTTTATAGAATGATGATCGAGGATGCTTTAAGCAATGGTACCGACAAATATCACACCGGCGAACATTGTACATATTGCGCCGCTCGGCCTGATTGCTCGGCTTTTGTTATTGCTTGCCTAAATGCTGTTGACTATGTCGGTACCATTAGCGAGGACGAATTTAATAGCGAGTATTTAGCAACTATTATTCATAATTTGCAAATAGGCAAAAAGCGGGTTGAGGCAATGCTAACCACACTTGAAGAAACCGCGATCGCCAGGATCAAGAACGGCGAGCCAGTAAGCGGTTATGCTCTCGGCTCTGGTAGGCCGTCTAAAGTGTGGAATATAGAACCCGATCAAGTTATCGCCGTCGGTGCCATGCTCGACGCTGATTTCCGTAAAGCCGGTACATTAACCCCGATACAAGCGTCAAAACTTGTTGACGACGAGGTCATTAAAGACTACATTAAAACTAAGCCGGGATCCGCTAAACTGATCAAAGACGATCAGACACTAGCGCGAATGGCCTTTAAACCCTTAAAATAATTGGAGTAATATATATGTTTTTTTCAGAAACAACGGTAAAAACCGGCCCCGTAAAACTAACCTGGGA
>Ga0307980_1000250_pt1 | contig 26518 bp, 50 predicted proteins | sample OrgLakmetage1060_FD_201817 | JGI IMG/M metagenome (GOLD analysis project Ga0307980, IMG submission 201817) | Saline water microbial communities from Organic Lake, Antarctica - #1060 | ecosystem: Environmental > Aquatic > Non-marine Saline and Alkaline > Saline | place: Antarctica: Organic Lake... | reverse complement strand
ACCGACGTTCCAGCTGACAGTTCAGAATTAGACATTTTACTTGTAGGATTTACCGCTTGGTCTACGATAGTTGCACCGCGTGAACGCCCTAAGAATTTAGTTGTTACACTTTCTGTTTGTGTTATTGCACCTGTATTATCTGCAAACACTCTCCCTGCTGATAGCCCTGTATATCCTGTAGAAGTTCCGTTTAGTTTTACTAATGTAAATGTGCCATCTGTTACTACTGTTTCACCTTGTTTAATTGTTCCTTGTAAATCAGGATAATTTGTCGCGTGATATTTATAATATTTCCCATCTGTATGTAATGAAACTGGAACAGGTGTTCCTGTCGAATCTGCTTCCTCTCCTGCTGTTTCTGTAGACTCTGTACTAGCAGCATTAAAAGCTGAAAGTAATACATTATACTCTGCACTTCCAACAACCACGTTTGCAACTGAATCTACACTAAATTGAGTAATACCTAAACTTGATAAATTACCTGCTATAATGTTTGCGTTTGAACCTGTACCGTCATCATCATTTGCCATACCTACCATTAGGTTAGATGAGTCTGATTGTTTTACCGTTAATACATATTGTTTTTTGCCATTAACTAATGACTCACTTGCTACACTTGAGATAGCTATTCTTATTTTCTTTGATGTATCTGTATCTTCTACTAATGTTAATCTAAAGTCTGATAGATTACCACCCGCTCTCTGTAATGCAAGTGTATAAATATCACTTGTCGCTATAATTGTAATAGTTGTATCAGTTGCTGGCGTGTACTTAGTAGCTAGTCTAAAGCTTATGAAATCGAGTATTTTTGTATTCATTAGAATAAATTATTTTTAAGTGATATTGTTTTCGATAACCTGCCAGAGCGTTTGTACTCCAATATTATATCATATATTTCAAAATTTGCATTTGATTCTTCAAGAATCTCAATTGCTATTGTTTTAAATCGTGAACTAGCTTTAACTCGCTCACCGTTTATAATTCTTTCAGCAACTAAATCAGACAACCCTAATGCGAAAACATATTCCCCATAAACCGCTTCACCGTTTTGTGTAGTCAAATCTGATGGTTCGTATCTTTTCTCTATAATAGGTGTGTTGTTGTTATCAAAATAAGCTCTGACTTGTATGTTAGCATTAGGTGAAACCCCTAGCACCGCTGTGATACTATACAGAGTTTTTTCTTCAGCTACCTCACCCAGTCCGTCATATTCAGTTATATATTTTGATTTATTTGTAGTACCGTCAACTAGCTTGTATGACTTAAACAACTCAAACACTTTTCCGTTTTTATTACTACCACCAAGCAAAGTTCCTTTAACTACTCCTATTGCATTTAGAAAGTGATTGTTTATAATAAAAGGTTGGTATGCTTCTTTTCTATTAAAACATATTAGTACGTTATTTTGCGGACTATCTAGTGCCACTTGTGCGATAATCAAATCATTTTCTGAGTCATACGCAACAAATCCACTTGCCGAGTTTACTTGCTCGTTCCAGTATCTTTCAATCTTACCTCCTTTTATTAGATTAGTAGATTTACCGCTAAACGGATTCATCTCAAATATTCCTTCCTCATTCATAAATATTACACTATCACCCGCTGAAGTAACCATGTTATCGCTATCAGCTCCACGCCCATAGTAACTAAATGATTCTATCTTAGTTCGACTAGATACACTATCACTGGCGTTATTAGGTTGTACCCAATGTGCTTCAGCTCCATGCTTACCGAATATAACAACCCCTGTTCCTCCTTCAATTATTGCCTTTGCAACTGGTATTCCGCAATTATAATCACCGTTTGCATTTGCACCGCTACTACCTGTGAAACCGTTAATAGGGTCTGCATCTGAAAATTGAGCCTTGCCATCCGCTGTTATAAATCCAACTCTTGAACCATCTCTTGCACTTGAAACAATATCATAAACTAATGTATGAAACCATGTACCAGTCTGAGTACTTGTGTATGTTTCTGTTATATAAAAATCATTAATACTTGTAACTGTTATTATAAACGTTCCATTATAATCAGTTGTCCCTGATATAGTAATTTCATCACCTGTAAACAATCCATGTTCAATACTTGTTATCAAAACAGTTCCTGCAACTGTTGAATTAAAATCTTGAACCGCTGTTATCGCTCCATTTATTACTGAATCTTTTGCAACTAATTTAGTTCCATCCCAGTTATGTTGACCACCTGAGTGAGTTATTATCGTTTCAAGTCCAACTTGTCGCGCTGAAATAGTACCAGTAAACGTAAGGTCTCCTGCTCCCGCTGACGGTGTTGTAATTGTTCCGTCTGCCTCTATTACCCTCAATTTTAAATTACTACTTAGAAGTCCAAATACGAGTGTTTGAGAATCACCATTAGTTAATTCATGCTCAGATAAGTAATTTACTACCGTAAACCCTGAAATTTCTGCTGATTCACTAATTTGTTTCACTTTTTGTAAAACTCCTTGCGTGTTATCCATATTCAACTGATAATTTGCACCACTTTTAAATATTTCACCACTCATTCCCTTAGCAAACGGAAAATAGTTTTTTCTTAGCTTTTGGCGATAATTATTTGATATATTACCTCTCATTATTTAACGCGATTAGATTGTTCGATAGCTTCTTGAACACTGGGTGTACTTTCGTTTTCTTCTTTCCACCTATAAATCAAGTTCATCATTTCTGATATAATTATTTCTTCAGACTTTCTAGACTTAAATACAAGGTCTTGTGTCATTGCTGTAAATCTAGGTAAATGTTTAGAATACTTTACGCTAAACTCTAGAAATCCCTCAACGTACCATTTAGAATTACGCTCTGATATGTATTGGCTACCCATAGGTAGTTCGTACTCACCTTTAGGGTAAAACATTGCCAACTCACTTATCTCTAAATCATCAGGAAAAGAAACAGGTGATACTTGATTTTCAATCCATACCTCTAACTTATCTGGTTCAAAGTATCTTAGTTCTGACCTTACATTTGTAATAGCTCTATCTAATAAAGACATAAACACACTATCACTAGGGAGTTGTGCAAGTTGTGCGTCCCTGTAATATATCTGAGTTTCTAGTTCACTTAGTATCATATTGTATTAATTAAAACTTAATAAAGCCCCCCATTAGAGAGGCTCTATAAACTTTAAGCTGTTGAAACAACAAGCTTACCGAATTTCTTTCTATTCTCTGTAGGAACTTGAACTCCCCATGCTGCCTCTGTAAGGTAGTTAAGGTCTGAGTTTTTAGATTCCTCACGAGTGAATGATTTTACTGGCAACGGATTTGCTAGTTCAATCAGTCCTGATGTACCTAGGTAACAGTGAGCTTCTTGTGTACCAACTGCAACGTTAGCTAGATTTTCTGTGAAGGCAATTTTACCAAACTTAGAAATCAAAGTCATAACTGTAGCTGAATCGTCTGTAGCACTTAGCTGTGCAAGGTTAGCAACTGCATCTGATGTAGCTGTACCAACTGCAACTTGTGTAGATGAAGTAGTATCTGGTGCGTTAATCAAAGCAACTAAGTTAGCTTTTGTTGCATCTGCATCACCACCGATAAGGAAGTTACCTGCAGCTGAGCCAATACTTGATACTGCTGTAAATGCTTGTCCTTTAATTGTGATAACTTGACCGTTTGAAGGTTGACCTGAGAAGGTCAAACCAATTTGGTGTCGAGCTTGATTAGAAACATAGAAACCAACTCCTAGCATGTTCATACCAAGAAAACCATTTTTCATGATAGCGTCTGCATAGTTGAATCCTGCACTTGCTCCTTCTGTTTCAAATTCTGCTAGTACGTCTGGTGTTGCTGCTAGACTCATGTCTGCATACTCACCTGAGCTATTAGCAACTTTTGCTTTAGCTTTAGCAAGAACTTTCTTAGCTGTTCGAGTAGCGATAACGATTGGGTCACCTGCTGTACCTCCCATATCTCCGTCATCAATCGTGATATCTGATTTAGATACCTCACCTAGGAAATCTCCGTCCATTAGTGATACTAATTCTTTACGAGCTGATTTATATTGTTTTAACAAGAAATCACCAGCATTTTGGTAAAGCTTTGCATCAAATTCGTTTTGTGTAAATGAGTATTCAAAGTCTCGGTTAACCACTAGTTGAGTTTGTGTATTAGTGAAAGTTTGAATTGTGTTATCAGCTCCACGAGTATTTACTCTCGCTTTACCTTCTGGTGTGTTGTCATAGTTGTAAGTCTTACCTGCTCCACCACGAGATAGTGCATTATGTGCAATCTTACCTCGTAGTTTTTCAAATACTGACATTTTCTCGACGTGGTCTTCTAGTTTTCCGAATACTTGTGCATATACTGCATTAAAGTTATTTGTAGCCATTTTGTAATGTGTTTAGGATATATATCCTTCCATTGTATTACAACTTTGATAAATCTATTTCGTCCAGCGATTTACCACTCAATAAAGATTCCAAGTCAACCTCGGTCTTTTTACTAGGTGTATCAACTGAATTTGTAGTAGATGACAATTTTAGTGTGGCAAGCTTCTTAGAAGCATTAGATACAGGATTGTTTTTTAAGTAAACCTTAATAGCTGAATCAACTCTACTTTGAACGTCTCCGTCAAAGGTGTGATAAGCTTTTACAAAGTCTTTATTTTTTAGGATTGATGTTGTCGTAGCTCCAAGCGTTTTCGCCCAAATTTCAACTGCATCTTTTCGGTTATCAATTTCCTTACGTTCCCGCAATTCTTTGATTTCCTCAATACTTAATCCCATTTTTTCTAAAGATTTTGCTACAGCTTCATCAGTATTAGAGATAGTTTCTTCTTCTATTTCTAGGTCAAATGAATCCATTAGTATCTTTGCCTTATTTACTTGGTCTTTTCTTCCTGATGAGAACATCTTTTGAATTTTCTCAATTCGTTCAGATTCGTCCAAGCTACCGTACTTGTCAATTAAGGCAAGGTCAGTATCACTTAAAGCATTCGCATCTGCGGTTTCGATTGTTTCTTCTTCTTCTACTGCTGTAGGCAAAGTTTCTTCAATTTCAGGTGCAGGTGTTTCTGCAACGTCTTCTTGAGGGTCATCAGCTAAGGCAGCCAGTTCTTCAACTGTGGCGTCAGTTTTTCCATCTTCGGAGGTCATGTGTAATAAAGTTAGTAATTATAAAAGAACAATTAAATTATAAACTACTTAAATTACTTTGTAAACACTTTTTTATCTTTCTAGTGCTTTTTGTTTATATTCGGTCTCAAAGTCTCTCATAAATGAGCTAAAGGTCGCACAACCTAAGTCCAAGGCTCGTGCTATATTGATTTCATGTAGACTGTCTGATGCTATTACATCCATCTTTTTAGCAGCCATACCAAACTCAATAAATTCTCCATACTTTCCTACGAACTCAAAGAACTCTTTTGGGTCTAACTTACTATCTACCATAGCATCAATTATTCCTGTATGTACTGCAAGCGATTTATATGTATTCATTATATTTGTGGTAATTCAGGTGGTAATTCAGGTGGCAACTCTGGAACAGGTAATGAGAAGTCTTCTTTGTTAAACTTAATCTTACCGTACTTATTATTAAAGTAGTAATCTGCTGTCTTTATATAAGCTTGTGTTTCTGGATTAAGTAACTGTAGGTCATTGCGAGCATCTTGCATTTCAAAGAATGATTGGTCATCTAATATGCCATCAAGTTTAGGTGTCAAAGCAAACTCTGTTTCTTCGTTTTCTTCAAGGAACTCTCTTATTGTAATAGGTACTGCATCAAATTGACCATTGTCATTCATCATTAGCTTCTTATCTTCTTCGTCTTTATCTGAGTAAAAATAATCTCCTACTTTAATATATAAATCTTTATCGTGAAATTCACTATCACCACGTTTTAACATATAAATAGTTTCCATAGCGAACTCTTTATCTACTACTGAATTCTCTGATAATACATATCTGTTTGTTTTATCTGTTTCATATTTACGAGATTTTTGTTGTCCGTCAGTTGGTGCGTAATCAATTAATACTTTCCAGTCAATCCCTGTTCTTATAGTTGCTTCTTCTATTAGAAAAGCTCTCCAAGTAGTAAATATGTTTACATTAGGGTCAAAAGTTAGTTGGTCTGTTTTAATAGGATTCGTTCTATCTTGCTTAATATAAAAAGGGCTCTGACTTCCTGCTCTCTTTGTAGCTAAGTATTGATTCCATTTGTTTTTCATTTCAGATACATCATCTGCATAGAATACCAACAACGGGTCTGAAGCTAATATAGCAGCGTGTGAGCTTGAATTAACAATAACTGTTTCAAGGTAAGCTAAAGGATAAAGCAAGTCTAGTACACCATACCCATGATACCCTCGTGAAGCTTCTTTATACACTCTACGTTTAACAGGACAAAACCCATCACCGTCATCGTCTACCCAGAAATAATCATCACCGTCCATTTGCATTTCTTTCGGCATATATGCACCACCTCCTATCAATACATTGTATTTCTTTAACGCATAATCATAATACTTAACAACTCCGATTCTTTTTCCTTTTTGGAGAACTTGAACAGTATCAATAGATACTTCTTCGTATTCATCATTTACATCAAACGGGAACCCATACTGAATCTTTTTTAGAATATCTTTACCATACCCAGCCACCACTTGACCTACTGTTAAATTCTCAATAGTAATTAAATCAGTTTCTCCATAATAACCTCGTACGTTTTCCCACTTAATAGATTTTTGTTGAATCTTAATAACTCTGTCATCTTTCTTTTGATACTCTTGTGTAATCCAACACTCTCCATAAGCCAAATCTTTCTTAGCATCTTTTATCATTTTCTCTCGTCCTCCCTTAGCTCCTGAAAAACCAACTAACTCAGAGAAATTAAAAGCTGTATCGTGTTTTTCAATAGGTGCTTCTATTTGAGTTGGGCTAAACTCTATATTATCAGGAAACAATTTAGCTGTCGAAACATACTCAAACCCTTTACGCATAATATTAGAAGAAAAGACTTTATTAGCCTTGACTTCTTCTTCACTCTCAGAACCCAATAGTTTTTGCATATACTTTGACAAGTATTCACGAACCGTTCTACGTCTATCAAATTCATCATTCTTTATGTCATACCTCTGACGTATAAAAGAAACGGTATCAACATCGCTTTGAACTCCGACTCCTGTAGGTTCTAATTCCATTTATATTAATGTTTTAAAATATTCTATTTCCTTCTCGCATTCAGTAACATAGATTTTCATTCTTTCTATTGCATTCTCTGCTGCTTCTTTCTCTGTTCCCCATACACCACCGTCAATCTTAAACTTAGAACGTGGAAAAGGTAAAGGCATTTCTGCTTCTTCATCCCAACAAACAAACGTTCCATCTGAAGTCTCTTTAAGAACTTCTTTTTTAATGATTTCATTCTTACCGTCAAAGTAAATATGTGTTAATCCTGTAGGATGTATGACCTTATCAACTCCATCCAACATAGCTTTGTCTATCTTATTCATTAGCCAAGCTTTTGGTTCGTCTGGTGCTTTTACATTATATAATTCTTCATACTGTTTTTGTACTTCTTTTAATGTTGTCATTTTATTTGGATTAATAATTTCTATTTTATTATAATAGAACACTTGACTATTGTAAACACTTTCTACAAACTCACACCAAATCTATCAAAATTATCTACAGGTGCATAATGTTCAACCACTTCTTCATGTGGTGGTCTAGCTACTTGGTCTTGATACGCTGTGGCATCAGAACAGTCATCATTATTACTGATAGGAAATCTTAATAGTTCATTCTCTAAGTCATCACACTCACCTTCTATATGAAACACTGAATGAGAAGTATACCTTGGAATTAATCCTCGTATTCTAGTCTCTTTCTTTGTGCCACCATGCTTTAGCATAACTATAGGCATGTATACATTTCTTTTTCTCATTTCTTCTTCTAAGAATGGCATTATAGCAACAACCGCCATTGTCTCCTCTAATCCTACAACCTCTAAGCCTTTGGGACTCCAATAAGACCATAACTCAAATATCTTATCAATCAATTCACCTGTATTTAGCTTCTCTCTCCACGCTTTAAAGTGCCACTTGTTGTCTTGGCTAACAAAGTTTAAACAAAACCCTGAAAAGTCCGCTCCTTCGTCTTTTTTTACCGCTGAATCAATTGTAAGAAACAATCTGTATTTCTTATTAAATACCTCGCTCATCTTAATAGAGTTAAAGTATTCTCTTTTAAACTCTCTATCCGCACCACTAACAGGGTCGCACATATATTCACCATACCAGTCTTCCGCATCTAATCTTATTTTAGTACATTTCTCTTTTGTGAAGTAATCCCACGTTGGTTCTTCGTTCTCATTTAGTAATGGCGTTATGCTTACAACAACATTCTTGCTTATCATATTTTGAATCACTCCCAAATCAGTTATGTAGTTAGCTGTACATACATACCCACCATCTACAGATAAACCTTGCACCGCTTCATCAACCTTACTTATAATGTTACTAGTCTTTGTATCACTGTCTGCACTCTCTCTATCCTCGATATCATCAAACCATATCCAGTCAGGACGATAAGCATCTTGAACTTGTCCACGTTGTGTTTTACCTACTGTACTAGATAAAAGCTTTACTCCACAACTCATAGTAAATGACCCCATTGTTTCCTCTCTTTTCTTCTTAGTTTCATTATCAAACACATCTCCATAAATAGGCTGAACTTCAACCATTAGATTATATACATCTGTTACAACTTGTTTAGAGTTTGCACCGTCCTTAGTTAATACTTTCAAAAACTTTCTACTATGGTCTAAATCATTCAGTAATACAAAAGCAACAAATAATTTAAGTAGTGTTGTTTTAGCACACCCACGAAATCCTATGTTTAAGTAATTCAGCTCCCCTCTATATGATTTAATATAATTCATCATCATTCCCTCATGGAACGGTGCAGGATTATGCTTAAAGAACCTAGGGTAGTTAGTAGAGAATAATCTAAATTTCTTGTATATCTCCTTAGTTGTATTATCTTTATTAAAACCAAACAAGGCTATTTTCTCCTCTTTAGTTCCTTCTATTAAAATACGTCTTAATTCTTTTTTATTATCCATTACATTGAGCCTAGTAATTTATCTACTGCTATCTTTAATTCTGGATTAACCTTTTCCGCTCCCTTCTTATCTGTATTTTCTCCCATAAGCATAGAGTATCTCTTTTGTTTTCTCTCACCTATTCTGTTTAGACTTTCTAAATCACTTGGTTTAAAGAATTCGCCTTTATTTGCCTTGTTAGCGTATTCAGCTATATGGTCTCCCTCTATACCCTGTATCTGTTCTAAATGCTCTAAATCAATCTTGGCTATCCTTATGACATCACTAGACTTCTCTATAACACCGCCCTGTCTAAGTTCGTCTAACTTATTATAGGCACTCGCACGACTTAACCCTGTTTGCTCAACCACTTCTGATGGTTTTATGTCAGGGTTCTTTATAGCAATTTTTGCTACATCTTTTAAGTTCTTTTTAGCATCTTTTCTCATTTTCTTTTAATTAAATCATAAATAGCTGTCATACCTTCCTCTGTTTCAAGATACTGTAATACATCTACATAAGAATTATCATTAGTTTCTTCTATAGATATTTCATCTACTACCCCATAACTATAATCTGTGTGCAAAGTTTTACTCATTTTGTTTTAATTAAATTATCGTCAATCTCAAACTCTAGTATATCTCCTACTTCTGTCTTATTATTATCAACAACAACCTTGCTTACTTTAAACTCTACTTTCATCCCTCTTATTATAGTTAATTAATTCTTTTTGTAAAGCTTCTTCTTTTTATCGCCATTCCCAAGCATTTAGATTTAAAGTCTTTTTGAAATAGGCTTAAGGAGCTATACAAATTTAATTGATTTTTTTAACCTTTCATGCGACTTTCCCTGTGAGTTCCATTCCCTGAGCTTTGAGTTTAAATGCTGTTTTATAGGATGTATTATTTTAAAAGGCTAATACATTAGGAGGAGAGATTTAAACCTCTCTATGGTGCTATACAGTTAATTATTTACCTATGTTGCTGACTACATACTTCCACAACATAATTAACTTATCAATTATTTATTATACAAGGATTCCCAGTTGTCTGGTCTACCCAATTTAACGCATGAAGGCTGAAAGAACAAAGTTAGTGCTATAATTGTTTTACACCTAACTTATAAGCGAGATAATAAAAACTGCCTAGCCCGAGGGGATAGACAGCTAAGACAGTTTTTATATGATATTCGATTTAATCTATCCCTAGTAAAATCAAAAGCCAAGTTAATTATATTTATTTATTTACATCGTGTCAAACTCTTTTTATAACTTTATTATTAGCTCTCTTCTCTTCCTCATATTCTGCTATTACCTCATCGAGTGTTTGTTACTTAGTCATGTTATAGTTTGTTAGTTAATTCCTTATTCCCTCAGCCCTCACTACCGAAGTAAGTAAGAGCAATAATAATAACTCCATTGTTAACGAGACAATGAAGGCTGAAAGAACACTTAATGTTTATTTCTTCCTATATATGAATCCTTTGTTAATGCATCTTTTATATTCCAACCTAAATAAAATCTGTGATATAAGGTGCTTGAATTAATGCCAACAAATTCAGCCCATTGTGCAACAGTCTTTCTTTTACCATTATATTCTAGAAAAACATTATTTATTTTATTGTTTTGTTGCTCCTTATTAGTTGCCCATCTACAGTTATTTTTTAAATATCCCTTACCCCCATCTACTCTATCTAAGGTTTTGTTTTCAGGTCTATCTCCCATGTCTTTATAAAACCCCTCAAACGTTAGCCATTTATCGCAAATAGTTATTCCGCGACCCCCATAAAAATTATAGTTTTTATTATTCTTATTTAGACAACGAGACTTCATATTCTGCCAAGTATAATATTCTCTACTTTTTTTCATATTATGCTTAGTAAACCTCTCGCTTGCTTCTTCTTTTTTTAGACAACCACAAGATTTAATTCTACCATTAGCCAAGTGAGACATATCAACTGTTTTTATAGTCCCACAAGAACACTCACATAAAACCCTTCTTTTTTTATTACCATTAATAGATATGGCGGGACTGCTTTCTTTTATAATAGTAAGCCTGCTAAATTCCTCTCCAGTAGTTATTAGTCTTTTTTTAGACATCAGAACGGTAAATTATTAATATCTTCCTCCGTAGATACTTCGTCCTTCTTTTTATATTCCTTGTTAGGAAGAAATTGGTCTATCTCTAGATAGTGAGTAGTTCCTTTTTCACTTGGTTCTCGTCTTTCTTTTACTACACAATTTACCCATTTATTTTTTAGGTTTTCTTGTAGCTTTTGTACATCTTCCTCGCTAAATGAAATCTTCATCATTTTTCCGTATTGTGTCTCGATTTCTTTTCCGTTGCCCACATAGACTTTTTCGCTCATGTTATTGTTGGTTAAAATATATTAGTATGTTTTCTCTTTGTGCTTCTATTAGTTTGTGGCAATTTTCTTTATCTGTGTATGGTAATTCAGCTTGACTTTGCCACATAATGCTACAATTTATCATTATTTCCTTGTAATTATGGTCATAACAAGGATAGTGTTTCTCTTGATGTACATCACCCCAATCACAATCCAAAATCAAGTCATTCTCTTGTGCGTATTTCCAAATTGCTACCTTAGCTTTTTGTCGTGCAGCCTCTTTTACTACTTGTTTTTCTGTTTCATGAACCCCCATAGAAACTTCATACCTCCAAGTGGTTTTATTTCGGAATTCATCCTCACATATATCTCTATCCTCCCCCATGTGAAAATAGATTTTCCCCTCCTTCGGAAAGAAATATCTAGGTAAGTCTTTCTTTTCCTCTAGAACTTCGGGATTATCTTTAATCGCTTTTCTTAGTTGTTCTGCCGTGATTGTCATGTCGCCGATTGTAATTTGTTTCATCTGTTTTTTTGGTTAATTAGTATATTGATTGTAGCGTTTTTATTTAGTTTTGTCAAAAGATTTTCGTGTTACCTCTTTGAATTTTATCTCTACTTCTTCCCTATCACTATGTATTTTATCTATCTGTTTATATCTGAATATCATACTGTCATCGAATCCCTTTATAATCTCCCCTAGATAATCTTCTAATGCTTTGAAATAATTTGATAAATCTTTTTTCTTTATCGTGTCATTGAGGTTGTACCACTTTGAGTAAAACTTCATTGATAATTCTAGTACCTTCTCATCTGGGATAATTGTAAAGGTTGAATTCTTATAGGTTTTTGCTAATTGCACCCATTCAATGTATTTCTTGGATTTGAACCTCCGACCTGTCTTGAAGTTGGTCGCATATAAAGCATTTACACTTGGTGGCATTGGTAGAATTATCTTATTCATTTTATATTAGTTAGTTTTTTAACTAATGATATAGTATTAAATAGATAGAATTTTTCATTTGCAAGGTCATATCCATATTCTTCTTCAGCATCTTGAAATCCTTTTCTTATTTTATTTAATTCTTCCAATATTTCTTTTTTTATTGTTTTATTATTCATTTTATATTTTTAATTTCTCGCTCTATATACCAAACACACTTCAATAAATCTTGTTTTTTGTCGTCCTTTTTCCCTGCTCTTAATACATACTTTACTACATTGCCAAGGTTGAATCCTAAATCAAAGGCTTCTATAACCTCTATAGACTCCATAGAGCCACTTTTGTAATGGTCTGGATTAATAGCATCTTTTTCTGAATAACATTGCTCAGTCCAGTCCTTATTGTCATCCGTTGCCTTTTGCCAGTTTATACCTCCAAAGCGACAAATGCTTACACAATCTTTTACTAGTTCACAAATATCGCATTGGCACATTTTAAAGGAGTTTTTGAACACAGTATTACTGCCATAAAAAAAATGACAGCTAGAGCAAATCCATTCTGGCTCTTTGTCTGACGTAAATATTTTATTCATTTTCTAGTTGTTTAATAATGTCTCTTTTCTCGTTTTCTAATCGCGAACTCACTCCGATTCCGTATAGTTTTTCACGTTCTATTATTTTATCCCGAACTTCTTGATATTTAATAAGTAATTGGTGTATCCTAGTCATTTTGTGGTTTTTTAATAATATAATGTTGAACTCCGTCTATAACAAAACTCTTTTTTATCTCATCACCCGCAAGAGCAATAGCAAAATCATTCCCTAGCTTGCGAAAATAATTTTTCTCGCCTTTATACTTAAACGGTAATTCTATTGTAGTAACTCCATGCGCTCTTTTTCTATATATATATCCCTCACGTTTTCTGCTGTCTCTTACTCCCGAATCCATCCACTCGTTATTCATTTTGTTTGGTTATAGTATATCAATTGTAGCAGAGAAGTGTATTTCTGTCAACACGTCTGCCTTGTTATCTTAGAAATAGTGTGTTAATCTAGCAACTTGTCCGTTTTCTTTTGAGTGAATAAAACCCTCTATTGCTTTGTGGGATAAATATCCATTATCAAAGTGCCATCTATCTGTACCTGATGGACTTCTCATGTACTCAATCGTAACTCCTACATAGTCTTTAGCTGTTTGAGTAACCTTTTTCATTTTATGGTGTACATGGTGTAGGTAAACATACCTATATTTAGTTTTTGACCACATAATTGGTGCTTCTTGTGCCATAATCAAAGGGACATTAATTTCTTTTGCTCCATCACCATGACTAGTTCCTATAAGTGAATTCCCATACATATGATATTTCCTATGTTTAATACTTGTATCAAATTCAATATCTGTCTTTGCGAACCAACTAGCAATAGAATCTGCTAAAAAATACCCACTCATATAATCATGATTTGAGGGATTAAAAATCACCTTTAATTTAGCTTCATCCATTAATTGCTCTATAACCTTGATAAATGTTCTTTTTGCTACTTGAAAAGCATCCATCCACATTCCATCAGTATCCTGTGGTGTTCCTGCTGTTGTTTGTCTAAATGGTGTATCAATATGTAACATATCATTTCCCATAATTAAATGGATTTCATCTATATGAAAGTTCTTAGACTTCTCTAGAAGACCTACAACTCCCTCTAAGCATCTTTTTTCTGCAATCTTTAAGTTATACTTATTATTTGTTTCTGTCTTCGTGGCAAGCTTACCAAAGTGTACATCTGCTAGGTCTACTATTAATAAATGACCATTATTTTTAACTTCGTAAGAAATCTTTTTATATTCTGGTGAATATTCTTTCATATCAATTAGTATTTCATCTCTCATATCTAGATATGTCTTTGATGGTAGATTGTTTTTAATATGAATACTTGCACCATCTACCTTTAACCAACCATGATTGAAATCCTGCTCGAATCCGTTTTCCTTTAAATGTTCTTGAAACGTGTTTAACTTTTTCTTACACTTTGTCACACTTCTTCTTGAAATTCCTAGTTTTTTAGAAATATTGACTTCTGTTAGGTGTAAATTGTCTTGAACATCTTGCATCATTTTCTTTTCTTTTTGTTGCTGATTCCGAGATTTTTTGTAAGCCATTTTAATGTTTAATAGATAGTTGTCCTCCCAGCCTGTTAATGTCGTGTAGTAATTTGTCAGTAGCCTTTGCCATTATATCCGATTTAACTTGGCTTGTCTTTTTTCCGTTCAAGTATATTTGTTTAAAGAATTCTTTTGCTGAGTCCTCTGTCCAACTTGCGATAAAGTTTCCCATTTTATACTCAATACCCAAACCCTCTAATTCAACTGCTAAATCCGCGAACAAAGCGTGAATAGTGTTGTTTTGCTTTGGAGTTCTCTTTGGTTTTCTAATTACACACTCCCACATTCCATCTGGCAGTTCTTCTACTTCGTTAGTAATATCCTTCATTTTAAAGTCAGCGTTCTTGTTGAATTTAATTATTTTCATTTGTAAGTATCTAAGATACGCTTTTTGTTGTACTCGCTCAATTCTCCATACTGTTTAAATGTGTATGGTTTAAGTATCATGACAGTTGCCTGTTCAAATGTTTTTCCTGTTTTGATTAACTTCTCAATCATTCCAGAAAATTTAACATCTTGTTCAGAACTTTGTAGTTTTTCTATTTTCTTTTTGTTATCGGGTTTATGTCTATTGTATGTCATTTTTTAGTAGGTTAATATTTTCTTCTATTAGTAGTTCAAACTCTGCGATTCTTTCTAGCATCTGTTTTTGTAGTTCAGTGTCTTTGTCTACCCTGAACACGTATAATTGTTTTGCTTCTGGAAAGTCTGGGCAATATGAAATAAAATCACACCAATCACGACCAGTAACTAACATATGAAAGTGAATTTGCCATTTATAAGATGAGGGATAACCACCTTTTTTTAATGTCTTAAAGTGAGTAGATGGTATTACGCACTTTATTTCTATTACTCCATTTTCTCCGACCAATCCATCTGGACTATCTCCTAGGGTATCTTTTTCAAAGAATCCACCATTTTTTACCTCTACCATCTCATTTATTTCATACTCATTTCTTGCTACTGGCTCTAATTCCGTGCCACGCTCCATAACCGAGCTTGTATAGTAATCTTTTTCTATTTTCTTACCATTGAATCGCTCCAATGCAATGTGTGCAGCATAAGCCTTTGCAGGTTCTCCAAATGCTTTACCAAAGTTTGCCATAACTTTCGCAACTGCACTTGAAGTTATGCGACCCGAACGCATGTCAAACCATTCTTCGCTGTTTTGGTTTATGTCGTAGTATTTCATAATTGGATTGTTTTAGCATCAGCATCAGACAAATCAAAGTGTTTTCTCAATCCCTCTATCGTAATTTCTCCCGCTTTTAAACTTGCCTTAGCTTTTGACCATCTGGCGTGTTTTTCGTTTAGAACTTCTTTTCCTTTTGGTAATACTGTAGATATACCAACACCACCAGACTCACCAGTTGATGGATTCTTAACTGACATATCCACAAATAAACTAACTTTAATATTTCTCCAATCTTCTACAAAATAAGAACCCGTAAACTTTTTAATAGAAAGGGAATTTTTAGCATTAATCACCATTGGTTTTATGTCTTCTATAAAATAAGCGATATTTGCGTCTATTTTTCTACCCGCAACCTTAGTTCCCCACTCTTGCCTTACTTCTTTAATTGTGAATACTAATGATTTTTTTTCGTCAATCATTTCTTCTAAATCTGCGACTCCTAGGTGGTCGCTTTTGAATACTTTTCTGTAGTGTGTTTTCATCTTAATTATTGGTTAAAGTATATGCTTCATTCTCTGCTGTAATTTCTCTAAACATTTGAGACATTTTATCTTGTCCTTTTTGTCTTAAATCATTAAGACTTTGTAGCCTGTTGTCTTTTGCTTTGTTGTACATGGTTATTTTGGTTAAAATATAGTTTATTAAAAAACTTATTAGACCCCTCATTGAGAGGTCTGTAAGGTTTCTATTGAATTTATGACATCCTGTTTATTCTATCCTGATGAGTATTTTTATTGTCTACATCTAACTCACATTGAGTATACCCACTAGCATAAGCACATTCCAATAATTTAGTAATTTCTTTTGTAAAATCCTCTTGTGAGGTAAACTCTATTTCATTGATTTTTTTCATAATCTTTGTTGCTGTTTCTTGTCGGTCTTTCATGGTTATTTGGTTAAGGTATTTAAATTTTACCAGAAATAAATAATTAGGTCAACACATTCGGCTAGTCATTCGTTATGAGTTATGTTTTTGTATATGTTTTAAATGTATATCAAACAATTCCTTTTCCCGTAGGTAAGGGGTTTCTTTAAAGTGAGCTTTATTGTGGCAACTCCTGCACAATCCTATTAGATTGCCTATCGTGTCATCTTTTTTTCTGCTTCTAAACACAATATGATGAATATCTGATGCAGGTTTTGCACAAACCTCGCATGGTACATATTCACCATCAGTAAAATCAAAAAATCGCCGATATACTTCTTTATAATTCATTTTCGCATTTTTTACATACGTTTAATAATTTACTCATTTAATAGCTTTAAAAACACTTCTCTGTCTATTTTAATTATTCTGTGGGTAGTTGTTCTAGCAGGTGGTAATAAGTTATACAAAACAGCTCTTGTAAGCGTTTCTGCATAACATTCTTCAACCTTATGTCTTTTAGTGTTTCTGCAGTATTCTGTTGGCTGATATTGCTCACGTTCAAATGCTCTTTTCCAGAACATTCTTCGTAATGGCGTTTTCTTTTCCATATCAAACCAATGAGCTGTCTCATGAATTATAACGTGCTGAATCATATCTTCTGGTATTTTTCTGCTTATACGGATTGCATTACTGTCAGGATAATATCTTCCGTACGTTCCATTTGGTAGTTCAGTATAAATTCTAGTTGGTAATGCAAAAGAACTTGAAGTAAAATATAGAGTTGCTAGTATGACAGCCATTAGTGTTAATGTTTTATTCATTGTTTAATTAATTTAGCATTGTTGTAATTTATCCAAAAAAGAAATGCTTTTTTCCCAGTCTCTTTTTCTCCACTCCTTATAGGGCAACATCCACAAGAACCACAAGTACCAAGGTTTTTATTATAACTAAACGTGAACCTTTTGCGGTCTACTTTTAAAACCTCCCTTGTTTCTTTCTTAGTTTGCCAGACATCGCCAACTTTATGTATGAATCTTTTTTTAGATTCTTTAGGTGTTGTTATTTCATAATTCATTTGTTTAGGGTTTAAAATTCTTCCTCTAATTCCATTATTTTACGAGAAATTATCCCATGAGTTGAGTTTTTATGGGAAACATCTCTAATGCTATTTAAAACCTCAATCTTTGCTTCTCTCTTTGCCTTTTCTATTTCTTTTTCAATGAAACTTGCCCAATGACTTTTTAATGCTCCCAAAAGACTGTGATTTTGTTTATTAAACTTTTCAAATCTTTCTCGCCAGCCGTTTACTTCTTTATTCATTGTTTAATTATAATAAAAGTGAGTAACATTTTTTAACCACGCCTCTGGTCTATCATCTCCCGAGTACCTTATAGCAAGCTCAATGTCTGGAAATCTACCATATAACCTTTTCCATAAATCCCTAAAGTATAAATGAGATGTCTCAAATCTTTGTCCGTTAATTGTCGCGGGGAATTTAGCAGGCTTTCCTTGTATTTTAATTCCTAAGCAATTATCTAATACAGTAAAATTCGTAACAATTCCGCAGTTCCTTGTTTCGTGCATTGCAACCGCTAGACTTAGTTTTCTCAAATCCGTTCCATCTGATAGAAAATATTCAGATTCTTTTTTTTCTTTTTCCCACTCAACAGGATTCTCAAACATACTCACCAATTCTACTTGGGCGATATTTCTATCTGGATATAGCTCATGGAATCTTGGTTCAGCTCCTACAGTCGGTAAAGCAATTCCCACAAATAGTACTACCGCCGCAATACTCATTTCTGTTATTACATACTTGAAATCGATTTTTGTTTCTGTCATTTTATTTTGGGTTATATTGTTGAAGTTCAAATGTTCTTTGACTCATTAACTGATTTAAATCCTCCTCAGGCATTTTATCCTGAAGCAAAACAAATCCAGTTAAACAGAACAACAATGTAAATATTCCATACACCACCCACTCCTCTGGGTAAATTTTTGCCACTTCTATCGAGTCGATAGATTTTTTCATGAAGCCGATTATTTTATTTAAATTTTTCATTTTTATTTGGTTAAATTTTAATTTATTTTTCTGATTGTCCTACTACCCACGAATATTCTAGTAATGTTTTTATGAATACAATCTGACTAGTGCTAAATAATTTCTCAAGGCTTTTTTCTTGTGTCTGATACCATTTTTCGAAACTCATTTTTATTTGGTTAAATATATTGGCTTTTTTCGTAATCATCTCTCGCTACCGCTTCCTCGTTTACTATTTCCTCGTTTTCTTCTTCACATACTTCACACGTTTCAAACTCATAGTCGTCTAGCGGTTCTTTACAGTATTGGCAATTCATGATTTTTTTGGTTAGTAATCGTTATCTAGTATATAGAAGTTTTATCACCATGTCAACACTTTCTGCTGTTTCTTTTTATTATATGTTTTAAAATATAGTTAATTGGTCTGTATATACCTTTAATCGTGCCATTGCACCGTCATAATACTCTTTATCTAGTTCACACGCTGTTAAATCAAATCCTAGGTTATGACAGGCTAAAGCTATACTTCCAGAGCCTAAATGAGTATCTAATATTTTATCTCCCTCTTTTGCGTAATTCATTAGAAGCCATTCGTAAAGCTTTACAGGTTTTTGTGTTGGGTGGATTCTTATTTCTTTATTTTTCATATCTCCTTGAATCATTCCGTGCCAAGTAAAGACAAATTTTCTAACCGCTGTTTTAAAGCTAGAATAAGCCATTTCGCAATCCGCAAAATCTGTCTTCCCATTAACTTTATCCCAAACAATCCAACAGCTACTGTTTGCTTCGGGTATATTTTCAATAAAATGATTTGCACCCCAAATTATCTGATTTTTAGAAACTCTTTTTAATTCCGCGAAATATTCTTTATTTGGAGCTGATTTATCCCAATTTTTTGGGGTATACTTTTTTGCTTTAGCTTTCTTGCCTCTAGAATGATTTTTTTTTCCATCCTCTCTTATCCCATAAGGAGGGTCAATCAAAGCCAAATCAAAATAATTATCTGGATAGCGAGCCATTAGCTTCATATTGCATTCATTTGTTATATTCATTTTTTATTTGCTCTAAGAACTTCATTTTGTAAGTTTATGATTTTCATCACGAGTTTTTCATTACTCCATTTCAGCATTGTTAGCTGTTTTTTTGATAACTTTGTTATAATTAGTTTTCTCATTTTTAATTATTATGACGCGATAATGTAGTTTTTCCAGTCATACCTCTATTGAATCTCGCGGAATTCTCAGTAATTTCTTTCACGAACCTCCTGACGTTGTTTTTCTTTAATAATCTTTCTTGTTTTGCGTATAAATTCTTTATAGCTGATTTAGTTTTATTCTCTATTCCAATAGCCTCAAATCTAAGCTTATCAAATTCAAAAGTCTTTGTTTTCAACTGAAACTTTGATTTTCCATTTTCTGCAAACTCATTTTCCGCTTTTAATCTATCTTCTTTGTACTTATGTCCGAAGTATGAAGTAAAAACAACAATCGCGGCAATCTGGTCATTCATTTCTATAGAATTCCAGTAATTAATAACTTTTTCTTCTCCGTTTAGCGTGTAGGTTATTTTATGGTTATAGTATCTCATTGTATTTGGTTAATTATTTTAATTCCCTAAGTAGTAATTCGTAAAACTCGGCAATTTCCTTTTTATGCGCAGCAATCCATTTCTTGCTTTTTGGTTGTGGCTCTATTATATTTCCTAACTGCAAAGGTGTAGCAGTTTCTCTGTCAAATGCAACTCCCAGCATTGACTCATAATTAATCCTATTTTCCTTTTCATCATTTGCATAAATCAATCCCTGTGATACTCCACATGAGAAACTTCTCATCATTAGCTCCATTATCTTATCTTTACTCATTGTATTTGGTTAAATTTAATAGTCTTTAGGCGGTTACAGACGTTTTAGCTTGTTTTAGGTACTATCTACCCACTCATTACCTAAGTCGCTCTATATTAGCCAATAATTCTTCTAATTCTTTATGACTTTTTGCTACAAAAGAATACTCTCTAAAATATCCGCGATATGATGCCTCTAGACTTGGATAGTATCCAATAACTTTTTCCTCTGTTTTTTTGTTTTATTACTAATGTATGACTCTTTCACAACCCAGTTATTAGGGTCGTTTTCGATGAATACGTTTTTATGTAGTTTGTAAATCATTTTGATTTTTGGTTAATAATCGATATCAAGTGTAGCTTATTGCGTGTTATTTGTCAATATTAAATATGTTTTTTATGCTTACATAAACAAGTGTTATTTGTGTGCTCCAACTTATCATTACATCGTAAGAACAATCCTTTGTGATATTTTAATCTATTTCCGATAGGTTCCCCCTCTTTTATTTCATTCTTAATAATTCTTTCGTCGTCTACGTATTTGTCACACCAATTTGCAAATTTCGTAATACTATCTATATCCTCTTTATTCATAGATGCATAGTTATTACACAATCCAAATATTAAGTTTCTGATGTCGTTTTTTTCATAAATCATTTTTATTTATTATTAATTAAAATCCGCTTTGTTCATCTGGTGAAAGAAAGTGGAAATTTCGTTTCACTATGTCAAATGTCGCCTTGCTATTACCAATAAAGCTACCTTTACGATTCTTTGTTATAGAGAAATTAGTATAATCCTCATTATTATCGCTAGTTCCGCGAGATAAAAGAATTACGTCAGTTGCTATTTTTGCAATATTAGATGAACCAAATAAGTCGTAATTTGTCGGCATTTTTCCGTTTGGTCTTTGTTTTAAATGACTTGCAACCACCACTGGTATTCCATCATTCTTCCCTAATTCTCTTAATTTTTCCATAAGAGTCGTAATTTGTTGGTGCTGCGCCTCTGGTCTATCGAAGTTGAAATAATGGATGTGGTCAACGAAAACAATGTCAACACCCCACTCTTTGATGTGATTTAAAAAGTTACTAAATTCATAAATATTAGGGATTTTTTTATTATTAAACATTAATAGTTTTTCATCACAAATATCGCCAATCTCTGCCATTGCATTATATAATTCATCACTAACTCCATCTTTCATAGCTTTTAGTATGCTGTAAGATTTCCCAGTTTTAATCCCGATTTGTCGGCAAGCGTTCCGTAAAATGAAATCTCCTTTATCATTTTCAAAATCAAAGTAAGCTACTTTCTTGCCTTGCTTCATGCAATTTAAAGCGATTTCACCAGATAGCTCTGATTTTCCACAACCTGTATCAGCTCCAATAACTAATAGCGTTGTGTCAAAGATTCCTCCAAAAACACTATTCAGCTCTTTGTATGGATATTTAACAAACGATTCTTTTGATGAGTCTAAGTCCTCACAAAGATTTTTAATAACATCTTTTGAATCTTCGAAAAATCCCTCTGGCAAGTCTCTTAGGTTTACATAGTGATATTCCCATAAATCCCTATAAGTCTTCGCTCTCTCGTTCATTAATTCGTCTAAAGTTCCTACAGCATCAAATAGCGAAAATCCGTTCCCTGTATATCTTTTTTCTATCAAACCCTTGAAATATTTATATATATCTGCTTTTAATTCAAAATCTATTTGATGGTCAGCGAATAGTAATATCTGATTTGTCTCAATACCCTTCTTAAATTCCGTAAGCGTTATTTTTTTATTATTCATATTGTTTTGCTTTATCAAATACTGACATTCTCTTTGGTGCCTCAACTATTGTTATCTCTTCCTCCCAACATCTCTGATTAATCCAAGTAGATAGATTTTTCCAACTAGGAATGAACTCTTTTCTAAGTTTTAATTGTTCGCGAGATTTAATCTGTTTTGTAATTATTGATTCTAATAGAGGTAGAATTGTTTTCCAGTCTTTATGTTTTTTCTTAAAATTATTAAACTCTGTTTCGTTTCCGTTCTTAGTTCCTAAATATTTTTTTCTAAATAAATCAAAACTCTCTAAGTCTTTCTCACACATAGTTTTCTTTTCACTTCCCTTCCCTTCACTTCCTTTCACTTCTGTGTGCGGGTAACCCGCAACTATGATACCTATCGCATTTGAGTTAAATTTAACATTTTTCTTTGCCATCTGCAAACTATCCCTCCAAACTAGCTCTAAAATATCTCCCGCATTTGTATCTAAAAGCTCCACATTTCCCCCTGATGCAAGTAAAAAAATAGAGTCAAAAAACCAAAGTCTGTCTTTTGGTGTTAATCTGTCTAATTGTTTTTTATACCGAAGTGGTATTCTGATTGTTTCCATTATTATTGGGTTTAGTAAGTATAGTATTTCTTTCTCGCTTTAAATTAACTTTTTGACCATAAGTAAAATTATTTACCATTTCTATAAAAGGCAAATCGTTTTGATAAGTATCGGATAAAGCTGAAAGTATTTCGGTTTTAGTTGGTATGGTCATCTGTTTCATTATATATGAAGTAATTAGTTTTTGCAAGTTTATTATCTTTGATTTCATTACATAGGAAAGGTTTGACTTTCAGTATTAGGGTAGGCGTGTACTGACGCCTCGTTTTATCTTCCTGCCTTTGGGTCTTACTTATAGCTTTCGCAACATCTTTTTTATGTAAGATACAGAGTAGGCTCTCTGGCAGAATCCCGAGAAAGTTCCCCTAATATTTATATTAACGGTTCACTGCCCGCCACTATGTAATGAAATCAAAAAGAACAACTCGAAACCAAGTGTAGCACACCTTGAAACCAAAGTCAAATCTTTTATATTCCAATCCTGTATGGTATGCAGTCAGGAATCATTTTGAACATCAAAACGTCCAGTATTTTACTTAATAAAGTGTCAATTCTAAATCAATTAAGATGGCTGTAGCCTATCTAGATAGATTCCCACCTATAGTAAATTTTTCACATAGGTGAACATTAAAAAACCCTGCAAATTGCAAGGTTAATTGAGCCCGAAGGTTGGAATGAAAATTTCGTGAGAGAGATTTCTAATAAAAGTATATCAGATAGTTATATCAAAGTCAAATCTATTTGAACGTAACCTCCTTAAGTATTTAACCAAAAAAACCTATTCTCAGGGGTTACAATTTAATTATATCCATAAATAACCATAAATCAAACACGAAATATTATATTGATAACTTTATTTGCAACCTGAGTTGCATATTTTGCGATATGTTCATCTGTACTGAGCACGTCTAAAGCGATTTCATCTATATTGCTATACTCTAATTTATAAGCCTTTTTGACCTCAGTTATTTGTTCGTTTAATATATCTTTATATTCCACAAAAACATCAAACATAAATCGTTCGTCATCAGTCAGTTTTGATTCCATGTATTTATACTACACTATTATGTAACTTTGTCTGAGTTTTTTTCTAGGAAATCACTCCAATTTCCATTCATGCAATCTTTACATATACTAAAGAACGCATCTCCTTTTGCCTCTTCCGACTTACATGTGTCACACGCATTGTCATTCATCCATTTACGAAACCTTTTTCCTTCTTTTGTGCTCATCTTATATGTTATTAGGTAATTGCATTATGTATTACGCTCTCGGTCAGTTAGTCTTGATTCCATGAGCCGAGCATATCTATTCAGCTCAAATGCAAATTATTCTACTAGAACTCTCCTTTATATGCTTTACGTCTTGCGTCTCTAACCCAATCAGAAACCATTTCAAGCTCTTCAAGTAATCGGTCTTGTTTAATTCTTTCAATTTGGTCGGTCGTATGTTTTTCTGCATTGTTTGCATCAAAATCATTAGATTCCCTCTCACCTCTTTTTTCAGTTGAGCGAACGGTTCTTTGTTCTTGTGGTAAAGAATAAAGTAATTCAACAATTTCATTGACCTTACCAATAGTTACTGGCTCGATGTACTTTTTTAATAATGATGTCATATGATTTGGGTTATTTAATTTAATTATACTCCTTTAATCTTTTTTTGTAAAATTATTTACCTTGTTTTTAGTTTTATCTTTTTCTACATCAACCAAGGATTTCTTCCAAGCAATAGTTTTAGCTATTTTTTCACAATTCCGAAGTTCTTTTTCTCTTGAATACATTATTTTTTATTATTATATTTTCTAAACATCTCCATTGTTTCAACCCTTGTTATTAATTCACTTGGTCTTTCTCCATTTGAAACTCCATTCTCTATAGCCCAATCAATAGCAATATTTTGCCATGTTCTGTTTGGTGGCATAACATAAGGCGCTGAATTATCCTGAAAATGTGGCTTATCTATAAACCCTGTATGTGACCACAAATCATACCCCCAATCTAAACCGTATTTATTAGCGATTTTAGCCACCTCCTGCCATTTTTTATGGTTAAATGGGTATAACACTCCATCATTAAATGCAATGTCTATAGCGACCCCTTTCTGGTGCATACTTTTATCATTAACTCCATCTATCCATGTGGCAATGTTGCCAGATATAGTTCTCCCCTTTGAATATAAATATTTTTGACGTTCAATCGTTCTGAATGCTTCGGTTATAAAAACATTATTTGCTTCGGCTAAAAAAGGTTTCACTTGATTTTCGTAAAACTCTTTATTTAATAAGGATGTATCTCGACTTGCTTCGATATTCATATATTATATAGTATTATTAAAAGAAAAACTAAGCCCCAAACGAGGTAATTATTTTTTTCTAAATTCATTTGTTTTGTTTACTAGACCAGTTGAAACAAGTCCAGTGGATACTCCCTCTATAATAGCGGCGATACTAAATCCTTTTTGACCAATTACGAGTAATACACCAATAATGAGTGCAGCTAGCGGCAAGAAGTTTGATTGAATTCCCAAGCCTTTTAATACTTGTGTTATTCCTACGATTACAGCTCCGTTTTCTACTAAATTCATTTTTTTGAAATTAAGATATATGTTATTTTAATTATATCGCTAAAAGTAAAATAAAACAAATCTTGTTCTCCTTTATTTTCTATTAATCTCTCTTATAACATTTTCAAGCCCCCCAAGAACCTTATTTGTCGTGTCTTGTGCTTCAAAATGTCTATTGCTTAATTCCCTTGATTCGTCTCGCCACTCCTTTCTCTCTACTTTGTGTGAATTTGTAAATGTTATAAATAAATAAGTCATAACTAAAACCATCCCTGTTGGGAAACCGTACTCTGCAAAGGCTTTTAATACAAAGGATTCCATTTTATTTTAATTCTTTGTAGTGTTTATAGAGTCTCACACTTGCCCAGATATTTAATATTAAGATGGGAATTCTTATGTACTGAAAAACAACCGCGGTTGAATTATCTAGGCTCAAGAAAGACCAAAGCCCAAAAAGAATAGTGACTAAATAAATAGATGCGTCTGTTAGAAATACATACTTCACTTTATTCGCCAATAAGTTTTTTGATTTGCCGAAAAAAAAGAAGTGAGTTAGTGCTAGAGCTATACCGCAAACACTTATTAGAATCGTGGCGATTCCTGCTAACTCTGAAGCTGCTGATATTAAGTAAAATTGCATATATTATTTTATTAATCAATTATATTATAACAGAATTTAAATTTTATTGTTAATTTGTATTGCGTTATCATGCTATTCCAGTTATTAATCCGTTTTTAACCGTTACAGTATCACCATCTCCGTTTACAAAAGTTCCTGTAAAAAGAGTATCGGCAGCAGATGGTAACGTTGGGATTTGTACGTTCTCTGTTCCGTTATTTATAAATAGTTCGTTTGTATCGCTAGTAAAATGAAGCTCAGATTTCTTTGCCAACCCCTTGGTACGCACACTGTTTATATTTGCCTTTAATCCTAACTTTAGGACTATTCTGTAAACGATATTATTTAATAATTTACTCATGATGTTATTCTACCTAACGAAATTACAGGACTATCAGGGTTTAAATCAAAAAATCCATTGTCTGGGTCTACATATAATGGGTCTAGCGTTATAACATTTGTTCCCCCTAAAGAATAATTAGCATTATGAAAACAAGAGTTAG
>Ga0307980_1000243_pt1 | contig 26729 bp, 32 predicted proteins | sample OrgLakmetage1060_FD_201817 | JGI IMG/M metagenome (GOLD analysis project Ga0307980, IMG submission 201817) | Saline water microbial communities from Organic Lake, Antarctica - #1060 | ecosystem: Environmental > Aquatic > Non-marine Saline and Alkaline > Saline | place: Antarctica: Organic Lake... | reverse complement strand
ATCTTTCAAATGATACTGAGTTTATGAAAAAGAAAATCGATAACCTTCACAAAATGGGAACGGGTAACGATCTCTTTGAGGGTAAGAAGCAAGGTAAAATTATAACTAAGTTTTTCCCTGCGGGAACAGCGACTATTGATGATTTTGATGTACTAATTAAAAAGATCAAAGAAAAGAAAGGTTTGGATATTGACATGTTAGTTGTGGATTACATTACTCTTATGGCTCCTGTTAGGGGGTTAGGGATCGAGAGTAACCTTTATCTAAAAGGGAAACACCTTGCTGAGGGTTTAAGAGCAATTGCAGCAAAGTATGAACTAACTTTAATAACTGGTATGCAGATAGCAAAGGATGCTTGGAACTCAACCGATATAACCTTAGATAAAATCCCCGAGTCAAAGGCGATCGCTGAAACGGCGGATACATTCTTTGCTATTATACGGACAGAGGATATGAAACGACAAAATATTTATAGATTAAAAATGTTAAAACAAAGAGATGGAGATTTCTCAAAATCCCAAGTCAAGTTTGACCTTAATCCAAAATATCTAACTATAGAAAATGATATATTTATAGACGCACTTTAATAAACAAAGGTATGTTAGAAATCTATAATTATTACACTAAAAATTAACAATTACGAATGGCTAAAAAGAAAAAAGGTAAAGAACCAAGAGTATTATCAAAACATAAAGAAAGTGGTAAACACGCTTTAAAACACGATTCCATTTTCAAAGGAAAAAAAGAAGAGTTATCAGAAGATGAATACACATCAGGTTATTTCAATAATGACTTTTCATATGATCCACAATCAGCTTATTTCCAAGAAACTCAAAATAATTCTGAGTACATTAGAGATAAGAAATTAAAAGAAAGGGTTTATGAAATCCTATTAGATGAAACTGATTTAAATTTTATGAACAATAGAAGAAAACCTTCAAAGGTAGATTTCAACTCTTATTATAAATTATTAAGAGAAGGATTATCAGAAGATAGTTTTACAAGTGTTCAGATATTTAATGAACTATCTTATTATTTTTCAGATAACTTACTAAACATGTTTAAACTGTTAGATAAGAAATGGCGGAATATGGTTATCAGTGAATTACAAGATCATATTGGTAAGCCACCAGAATCATCAACAGAAATAGTTCCAAAAAACTTAACAAAGGGAGCAGAAATCGAATTTGAAATGGAAGATGAAGATGGTGAAGATATGACTATCACTGGTGTAATCTTAGAACCAAACCATGATGAAAAGGAATATGAAGTAGACTCATATGAGAATATTTACATTGTTCCAATTGAATGTATTACGAAAATATTAAACAATCAAAAATTCAAATATAATTTAAATAAACTTAACAATTTGGATATTTTATAATCACCAGAAAATATATAATAACCCAAATATTAAATGGAGGATAAATCAAACCATTAAAAAAAATAATTAACTATGAATGACTAAAATTAATGTTATTAAACGAAGTGGAGAAAAAGAACCACTAGATTACGAAAAAATAAACAAAGTCCTAATATGGGCAACAATGGACTTAAACGGTGTGTCCGCATCAGATGTGGCTATGAACGCTCACCTACAAATATCAGATGGTATTGAAACAATCGATATACATAAAGTTTTGATACAATCAGCATGTGATATGATTTCAGAAAGAAATCCAAATTACCAATACGTTGCTGCTAACTTAACTAACTACCTATTAAGAAAGCAACTATTTGATACATTCGATAACTTACCTTCATTTAAAAGTGTTATCGATTTAAATATCGAAAGAGGAATTTACGATCCACTAATTACTGAAAAGTATAACGATGAAGAAATTGAAAAAATGAATTCATATATAAACCATGATCGTGATTTCAATTTCACATACGCTGGGCTTCAACAATTGGTTGATAAATACCTTCTTAAAGATAGAAGTACTAACGAAACTTTTGAAACCCCACAATACATGTATATGATGATCGCGGCTACTTTATTTTCTGATCATAAAGACAGAGATGAAAGGTTAAGACTTATCAGAAGTTTTTATAATGATATTTCTAAATTCAGAATTTCACTTCCAACTCCAATTATGTCAGGAGTTAGAACACCAAACAGACAATACTCATCATGTACTTTAATTGATGTGGGTGATTCTTTAAATTCTATTTACTCATCAAATACTGCGGTTGGATATTATACAGCTAAACGAGCAGGTATTGGTCTAAATATGGGTAGAATAAGAGCAAATGGAGATAAGATTAGAAATGGTGAGGTAATTCACACAGGAGTTATACCATTTTTGAAAATGTTTGAATCTACTACAAAGTCATGTACTCAAAATGGAATTAGAGGTGGTTCATCAACTACATACTTCCCATTCTGGCACAGAGAAATACAAGATATCTTAGTTCTTAAAAATAACAAAGGTACAGATGATAACCGAGTTAGAAAAATGGATTATGGTATTCAATTCTCAAGATTATTCTATAAGAGATTTATCAGTAATGAAGAGGTAACTTTATTCTCACCTGGAGATTGTCCTGATTTAATGGAAGTTTTCGGAAAAGATAATGATGAATTCGAAGAGTTATATGAGAAGTATGAAAGAAAAACTTCAATCGTTAAAAAGAAAGTGAAAGCTAGAGATTTAATGAATCAGTTTATTCAAGAAAGAATTGGTACTGGTAGAATGTATGTTATGAATGTAGATAATGCTAATGATCATTCTTCATTTAAAGATAAGATTTGGATGTCAAACCTTTGTACAGAAATCACACTTCCGACATCACCACTTAATCATATCGATGATGGTAAGACACTTAAAAGAAACATCAAAGTTACTAATCAAGAAATGTTTGATGAAATCTTAAAACGTGATGGTGGTATTTATAGAAACCCTAAAACTGATAAATTCAAAAACAAAGGATTAAACAAAATCGCTTCGTTAGTTGAAGGTAAAGGTGAGGGTGATATCAATGTTGATGTTGAAGATATGTATGGTAAAAATCCAGCAGAGATAGCACTTTGTGTTCTTTCAGCAGTAAATGTTGGAGAACTTAAAAAACTTGAAGATCTTGAAGGTATTTGTGAAAACATTGTACGTTCACTTGATCACGTTATTTCTCACCAAGACTACCCAGTAGAAGCGGCAAAGAAAATGTACAAAAGGCGTTCAATCGGAATTGGTATAACTAACTTAGCTTACTACTTTGCTAAGAATGGTGTTTCTTACGGAGATAAAGAATCATTGGAACTAGTAGATGAGTTAATGGAATACATACAGTATTACTCAATTAAAGCGTCTGTTGAGTTAGCTAAGGAGGTTGGTCCATGTGATTGGTTCAACAGAACAAAATACTCAGATGGTATTTTACCAATAGATACTTACGCTAAAGGGACTGTTGATAAAATAGTTAACAGAAAGTTATCACTTGATTGGGAATCACTAAGGGAAGATATTAAGAAATATGGAATGAGAAATTCTACCTTGACAGCGATAATGCCATGTGAATCTTCAAGTGTTGTAACTAACTCAACAAATGGTATGGAGCCAATTCGTAACCTTGTAACGATTAAGAAATCTAAACAAGGTCTTTTGAAAATGGTAGTTCCAGAAATATTCAGATTGAAAAATAAATATACGACTCAATTTGGAATGGAAGGTAATAGAGGTATAACTAATGTTCAAGCAGTTGTACAAAAGTGGGTAGATCAAGGAATATCTGCTAACCACTATTATTCTCCAAAAGATGGTAACATATCGATAAAGGAAGTAGCAACAGATATACTACACTTCTATCAAACAGGTGGTAAGATGTTATACTACGCTAACACTGATGATAACAAAACTGATGATTTCGGTTATGGTGAAAATGAAACTGTAATTGAAGAAGATGAAGATTGTGTTGGTGGAGCATGTTCTATTTAATTAGTCAAACATAGTAGAATAAAAAAACCCCATAGATTAATTTCTATGGGGTTTTTAATAATATCTTACATAAAAAAAAACATATTATAAAACATTTATAAGTGTTTCTCTTATAATAAATAGAATTAAATAAAAAACGAAAATATGAGTAAAGATAAAAAGAAAAGAACCATAATCAATTTAGATAATACTATTGATTATACTAAAGAACCAATATTCTTTGGTGAAGATTTAAACCTTCAGAGATATGATAAATTTAGATATGAAAAGATATTCAAATTATTCAAAACCCAATTAGGTTTCTTTTGGAGACCCGAAGAAGTTAACATTGGTGGTAAAGAAAGAACTGACTTTGAAAGTTTGACTGATCACCAAAAATTTATATTTACTAAAAACTTAGGTTACCAAATACTTCTAGATTCAGTACAAGGTAGAGGCATTAAAAACCTAACAGAACATTTGTCTTCTCCCGAGTCAGAAGCATTTTGTAATTCATGGGAATTTTCTGAAACGATTCACTCATACTCATATACATACATTATCAAAAATATTTATTCAAGTGCTGGAGATATATTTGATAACATCTTAAATGACCCTGAGATAATTAAGAGAACTAAATCAGTAACCGAATATTATGATAGCCTTATCAATTCAATTGCTGATGATTCAGAAGATGAAAAGAAAAAGAAATTATACTTAACTTTAATGAGTATTAACATACTTGAAGGAATTAGATTCTATGTTTCTTTTGCGTGTTCTTATAGTTTTGCTGAGAATAAAAAGATGGAGGGTAATGCTAAAATTATCTCTTTAATTAATAGAGATGAAAATCTTCACTTAGGTTTCACTCAAACTGTACTTAGACTTATGAAAGATGAGAAGTCAGAAGGTTTCCAACACATCGTTAAAGAGTGTGAACCAATTGTAACTAAGATGTTTGAAGATGCGGCTAATGAAGAAATGGAATGGGCTGACTATTTATTTGAGGGTGGTTCTATGTTAGGTTTAAATGCTGATATATTGAAAAAGTATATGAAGTATCTAACTAACAAAAGAATGAAAGCTCTTAAATTAGAACCAATCTTTGAGAGCACATCTAATCCAATTTCTTGGATTGATCACTGGACTGAGAGTAAGTCAATCCAGGTTGCACCCCAAGAGTCAGAAATTGAGAGTTATGTGATCGGGAGCTTTGATCAAGATTTAGATGATTCTGACTTTGGTGATTTTGAAATATAAGTATAAAATGAAAAAAAATAGATATATTTTAAAATAAGTGTAAAAGATTACATGGTGATAAATTTGATTATTCTTTGGTGGAGTATATAAATAATAATAAGACCAAAGTTAAGATAATTTGTCCTGATCATGGAAGTTTTGAAATGTCTCCATCTTCACATTTAAGAAATAAGAATGGGTGTTCCAAATGTTCACCAAATTCTAAAGGGAATAGGAATAAATTTATATCCGGTTCTAAAGATACACATGGGAATATTTATGATTATTCAAAAGTAATTTTTGAGGATATAAGGTCAAAAGTTAAGAAAAGGGTTCGTGAGGTTTTAGATTCATTGAATATTAATTATAAACATCAGTATAAATTTGAAGATTGTATAGGTAAGAAAAATCCTTTACCATTTTATTTTTTCTTACCTACTGAAAATATATGTATAGAATATGATAAGCAACATTTTGAAGTAAACGAATTTTTTGGTGGAATATGTGGTTTTAATGACTTAAGAATAAATGATGATATTAAAACCAATTATTGTTTAGATAATGGTATTAGACTATTGAGAACCCCTTACACTAATTTTGATAAAATAGAAGATATTATTAAAATAGAGTTAGGATTACTTATTAAATTAGGAGATTACAAACTAAACATCTAATAGAGATAAAAATTTTTATAAACTATTAGACCATTTTGAAGGATGTAATATAGGTAAGGTTAGATGTAATCATAAACCAAATTGTTATGAAAATGATTGTCATAACAATGTTGTTCAGTATGTAAATATGTATGGTGGGAATAAAATAAATGGGTGGTACTGAAAAAGAAACAGATATTATCTATGCTATCAAACATTCTATATGGGAAGACACATTTTTGGTAATATGATTGATATAACTCCATATTCTGATAATAGGAGGAATAATATCTTTTTACACAGTGACTTTAGAAGTGATAATAAATTTATAAAATTCAGCTAAAGGTGGGTGTTTTTACTATAATTTAATTTAGGTGATTGACTGATATCCCAATATACACCATCTCTTATATCGATAATACGATCAGGTGATATATGTTCAGTAACAGTCCATTCATACTCCACACTATCTATCATATCTAACCCTGTAATATCAACTATTAATTCAACTTCCTCATACTGTTCCCCAGTCTCTTCTTCCCATTCATCAATTCTATTGCCTAACCAACTAGACATTGCAGTGTTCATATCTTCCCTATTTTTGAAAAGATATACACCCTTAATATCACCTTCAGTGCCATAATCAATAGGAACTCTTGGTTCTAAACCATTCTTTAATATGGAGGTTAATTTTTCCTTATTAGTTATATGGTATCCAATTATCCTATTACGACTTTCCTTAATGAATTCTTTATAGTTTAACATAACTTATATATTAAAAACGATGATCATTTTATTTCTTGAATGGAAGTTCATATTCTGGTTTGATAGTTTTTAAAACTTTATTTCGGATATCTACTCCATCTCTAAGAGAGAATAAATAACCTTTATTAATTTGAGGGTTTTTTATTCTTAGAACTGCTTCAGCAAAATCTTTTCGATCATCGATACCTTTTATTTTATCATAAATATCTTGGTGTAAAGATACAATGTTATCACACTCCATTAAGATGTTATCTTCAACTTTTTGCATCCAATCATAAAATTCGTCAGGAATATCTATTTCCTTTACCATATCGGATACACTTCTATTTGATAAAATATTTTCCCATATATCATATGATGAAACATGAGCAATAATTGAATGTTTCTCGAAGTAATTTTTGAATTTAACTTTAACTCGAACATCACCAATCTTTACTACATAACCTTCTTTACCTTCAATATCAAGATCTTTTAATTCAGAAAGTGTCATTCCTACAAGATCATCATTTTTATTAACTGTATTAAAACCAGCGGAGTTATTCACGATTTTATTATAAGTCATCTCTTCACCACTTTCAGTATGTATAGCTCCAAGTAAGATGATATCTTCCTCACCACCATAGTCTATAACTATTCGGTTATTTGGATAGATTATTTCAAACATGTATGTATAATCTGTATCTAATGATTTATAATCATAATTTTTTAAGAATCGGAATCCTTCTTTAGATTGTTCAGAATCAAAAGAACCTCTTGAAGAGAATACCCATTCTCCTTTATAATTAAATAACATACCGAGAGACCCATCTAATTTATCAAATATTTCATATGATGATTTTTTATCAGATATATCTACTTTATGGTAAACATCTTCAAAGTTAAAGAACTTTTTAAATGGTCGTGCAACCACTTCACCACCTGAGTTAAGGACTAACCCCCGACATTGTAAACTAGTTGAATTCCACCACCTGTAATACTCTGCTTGTTTAGTATAATTATAAATAGAAAGGTCAAATTTTGGATGTTGGTGTGTTTGAACAGAAAGTAACTTCTCACTTACATAACCATCAAGTTCACCTTTATCGAATATAGGAGTAGTTTCACACCATACAATAGATTTCTTATTGGTTTCTATTTTATATTTCATTCGTTCAACCATATCATCAGAAACGTTATGGATATTTTTATTACCATGTCTGTTTTCAACCATAGTAGTAAATACTGTATAATCATATTTTTCAGCGAGCATGTAATACTTAGTTATTTCAAACTCTTCGATAAATGTATTAGCAACAGCGATTTTCACCTCATCATTTTTCATAAGGGTTTCAACCTTATTTTTACACCATTGGTGTGCTTCATGTAAAAGGTTATAGTCATGGTTATATTCACCATCTTTCATAAAGTATTGATCCGCTTCAACAACTGGACAATCAAATAATTGAGCGAGTGTTGACTTTCCTGAACCAGGTAAACCACGAAGTAATACTAAAGATTTTTTCATAATAATGGTGTTTTAAAAATTTGTTAATAGGTAAATATAAGAAAACATATTTAATAAAACAAATAATATTACCTTAAAATGTATTTGGAGTGGGTACTTATTTTTAAGTTGCCCTTTTTTTTATTTATTATTTGTTCTTCGGTAAATAACTTAGCTGTTGAGTATTTTTGATCACAAACATATTCTAAAAGAATTTCTACATCTACTGGGAATTCAACATTAAATATCTCAAAATAATAAATAGATGGGGTTGGATGAAAAGGAGATTTCCTTTTATATCTTACCCTATCAACTAATTTTTCATTATACTCATCAATAGATAGATCAGTAAGTACATTTTCTTCTAGTACTAATTCCTCATATGTTTCTCTAAAGTTGGATATCTCTCTACCCTCTTGGGTAACGAACCATTTGTGAAATTTTTTAACTTTGTTTAGAGGAAGATGGATTCTAATATCATTTTCCTTTCTCTCCTTTTTAAAATTCAATGATTTAAGAAATGGTTCTGTTTCATTATCAAACATAAGAGCTCCACCAACAGGACCGTAAATAATTTTACCATGAGATTTTGCTTTTCTATTTTGAATAAGCAGGTACTTATTCCCTATCTTAATAGAAGATAGACCAGCACAACTTATTCGTATAGTATTTCCCATTTAGTTTATTATTTTCATACTTTTAAGTGATTCTTCTATCATAGTATTCCACTTAGCGATTAGTTAGGTACAATAAAAATTATTTACAGTATTCTTGTAGCTGAAGGTCTAATTGATTTTGATCGAGTTTCATATTTGGCTTATCAAGTAATGATTTAACATCTTTTAAATTGTTTGGTTTCATATTTTTTATTTTAATACCATATATTTTACACCATCAACGATCTTAACTTTATATTTTCCTTTACTCATCATTCCACCTTTTCCAGCTTTATTTTGAGATCGTTTGGTTGCTAGCCTTGATTTCTTATTCTCAACAGTTCCATATTTTTCTTCAAACATATGTTTAGCAACTGCATTTGGTGAAAATGTTACTTTTTCAGTATCTTCTTTTTTGTTTTTTTTTGTGTTTGACATATATAATTAGTTTTTAAAGTTTGTTACTACATACAAATATACTAAAAATTATACAAATAACAATGGTTTTTAATAAAAAATATCAAAAAAGAAAAAACCATTTACTTTTATTAATATATAAAGAATATATAAAGAATATATAAAGAATTAGTGCTTAATGGAATTAAACTATCATAACAATAAAACCAGTAATGGAATTTCTCTAAATTCATATGAAGAATTTGAGAATTTTACCATAGGAAGTACTGTTGTGTGTAAAGATGATAATAGAACTATTAACATTACAAAGAACCAATCTTACGAAATATTATTAATATATGAAGCTAATTGTAGTCAGGACACGACTACAATTTTTTTATTGATAGCAGATGATGGTAATGAAATTTGTGGTTATGAAGTAAAAAGATTTATACCTAAGTTCCAACTAAGAGAAGAAAGACTTTCTAAGATAATTGGAAATTGTGATTTTACTTAACTAAATTTAACTCCCAAACATATTTTTAATCAGTAACGGTTAATATATACTTTAATAAAAATAATTATAATTATGAAACATTTAGATAGTTTTAAACTTTTCGAAAATAGACAAGAAGTGATATCAAAAATAGAAAGCCTAAATGAGGGTGATGTTATTGTAGCGACAGAAGATATTGACTTCAGTGACATGAATTTTAAAAGAATGGCTAAAACATGGTGGGGTAGAAACGTCTCTAATATTAATAATTTATTAAAGACTCAAGAAGGTACTTATTTAGGAAATTATAAATTCAAAAAAGGTGATGTCTTATTTGTGTCAGTAGGTGGAGATAATGGTTATAATTTTAAAATTTATTCAAAAGGTTTAGAACTTAATCCTAATAATATTACTCAACCATCGAAATTAGATGAATTTAGTACATCTATTTTTGGTTTTTTATTAGAAACTAATTGTGAGGTAAAAAGATATGAAGAAATGTCAGAATTTTCTGATGTGTTTGAAACTAAATTAAGAATGTTAAGAGTTAATGATAAATTAAAAAAAGGTGAAAAGGTTTTCATCACATCTCCAAGTACAGAAATGGAAAGAAAAAGGGTTCTAGGTTTAAAATCAAAAGGTTACTTACGAGTATTTGATGATGTAAATGATATATTTACTGTTAATGTTATAATTGATAATAAGAAGGAAGCTTTCTACTATACAAAAGAAGAAATGGATGACACTTTATTCTTCGATAAAGATAAAGGACCAATAACAGGAAGTCCTTTCTAATATATAAAAATTATCTTATTATAACACCACCCAAAAAAGTGGTGTTTTTTATTTATAGGAAAATGAACTATTTATATATATTATCATATAAATAAAAAATAACTTTACAATATGATAACCGTTAAAAATAGACAACTAGATACTGAAACAATCTCAATATTAAATGAAATTGTTGACATGGATATTAAAGCACTTGCTGCTTTTAAACTAATGAAGATCATCAAAGAAATAGATGAAATCGTTAAAAACAGACAAGAATCTGAATTAAATCTTGTTAAAAGGTACGCAGAAAAAGATGAAGATGGTTCAATAAAAACACCTCTTGATGAAAATGGAAATCCAGTTAATGGATCTTTTGAAGTATCTGATGAAAACAAAGATGAGTTCAATACCCAAATAAATGAACTTTTAGATTATGGAAATAGTTTAGATTTTGATCAATTGAAATTTGAAGATCTTGGGTTGGAAAAGATATCTGTTAAGAAACTAATCAAATTAGATTTTTTACTAACAGAGTAATATGAAATCTTTTAAGCAATTTATAATTTTTTCAACAGTAAGTTTGATAGGTATGTTGATATCACATTATATACCAACTAAATTTTTCTGGCATTGGGTGATCGTATCTTTAACCATAGGTCATCTGATAAATAGAAAAAACTATAAATGATTAGTTTTAAAAACCTTAATTTTATATATACATTATAAAATTAAGGTTTTTTTATGACTTATAGTACGAATTTCGGTAATCCTTCAATAGAAGCAACTAATTATAACTCTCTTCAATTTATACTTGAGCAGTTACCTGATAACACAGGTCAATTTATATCTCCAAGAGATGTAAGAGATGCTGTTTTCACAACTTGGGAAAAGGGTGTATTTAAAACTATTGAGTTGGGTTCTGAAACATATATAGGAACTGATAATGGTGGTACTGTAAGTAACTTTAGATACAAGATGTTCTTGGGTAAAAAACAATTACAATCTGGAAATGATGTATTAAATAGTACTCTTTTAACTTCTGATACAGACTTGTTTATTTATAATAATAAGTCTGATTCTAACTTATCTCAACAAGATACCAAAGTTAGTTTTTTAGCAGGTGATGACTTTTCTTTATTCACAGATGCTCCTTATTTAGAAGCAACTAAAATAAGTGGTTCACCTAGTAGAATAGATCTAAATATAACAAACCCATCAAGTGGTGGTATTGTTGAGATAAATTCAGATATAATAGAATTAGGTGATACTAATGGATGGATAGTAGATGATACGAGTGGTAGTTTATATCCTCAGAATAACTCACAAAATATAGGTCTTACTGGAGTTGGAAATAGAATAGGTACTATTTATATGGCATCTACTGTTGATTATTTAAATGATTTAGAATTTATTTCTGGAACTTCACCATCTATCACATTTGATACTGATGGTAAAATAACAACAGATTATTTACATGTTAAAGAAGATCTTCAATTTAAAATATCTGCTCCTACTGGATATTTCTTATCTACTGATTCAAGTGGGAATGCTACATGGGGACCTGGTAAAATAAATACGATTGGTATAACCGCTGGTTATATGAATGTTGCTGATGGTTCAGATGATGTTAATTGGGTTAGACCTTATGCAGATGCAACTGGAATTACATCGGGGTACATTTTACAAGCAGTTGGTGGTTCTTCCCCATATGGAGCAAGTGGTATTGGTGTAAGACCTGAATGGAAAAATTTAAATGATTTATCAACCCCAGGTGTTACAGCAGGGTTTGTTCTAGGTTCTGATGGGTCGAATTCAGTATGGGTTGAAAATACAACATTTGCTGGTGGTAGTACATCTAATGTTCAATTTAATAACGCTGGATTTATAGATGGGGATTCTGATTTCACATGGAATAATTCAACTAATGTTTTAACTGTTAATGGAAGTGGTACATTCAGTGATGTTTTCCTTAGTAATAGACTTTGGAGTGCTGATTCTAGTAACTCAATTGATATGAGTAACCCATCTGGTGGTGGTAGTATCAATTTTGGTGGTGGTCAATCTGTAATAGGAGCTAATACCAAATTATCATTTATTTCTGATACATTAGAATTTGAGTCTCCAACATTTACTAGCTTTCTTGTTGAAGATCAAGGGTTTCAAGTAGAAGCTGATGATAGCCCTATTAGATTGTTAACTAGCAATGGATCAAACGGAATAATAGAAATGGTCAAGGATAATGACAATTTAGATATTAACTTAAGATACCAAACTGGTGGTTCACCAACAGGTACAATGAGTTCAATTAGATCAGTTGCAGGAACAACTCCTATAACTTCTAATATTTACTCATCAATATCTTTCCATGAAAGATTAGGTGGTGGAGAGATAAGTTTCGGGATAGCTGAAACACCATCTACATCTGAACCAAGTAAATTTATGACAATTAATGCTACGGGTATTGGAATAAATGAAGAGAACCCATCAGAGTTATTTAACTTAGCTATAACAGAAGAAAGTAAAAATACATTATTAATAGATTCGCAAATATCTGCTACACAATCAATTAATATTAACTTTGTATCTGATAATGGTGCTAATACCAATAGAAAAAACTTTTCAATATCAGTAGATAAAGATTTAAATGATCTTAATATATTTAGTATAAATACATTAGATGATAATTTAACGCTAATAGAAAAAACTTTACAAATAGTAAATTCTGGTAATCCTAGTGTTGGAATTAAAGGTAGTGATACAAATAGAGATTTTTATGTTAATGGTGATGTTAGGTTTGATGGACAATTAGAAACTCAATATGCAGTTAGAAGATTAAATGAGTGTAGGCTTAATTCCGCAAGTGGAACTTTCTCAGCAAATGGTGAAGTTTATGATGAAAATTTAATATTTGCAGGGGCACCATTTGGTACTACTTGTCCTTTCCCATTTGCTGCCTCTCCCCAAGTATATGATGAATATAGAATCATGGATACTCAAAAATTAGAGGGAAATAAACTTTATTTTCAGAACTTAGCAGTTGATGCTAAAGATATAGTTTCTGACTCAGGAGCTGTAATTGTTCCACACGATGGTTCACCAACAACTAATTCTATAACTATATCTCAAGGTGAGAGTGTAATGCTTATATGGTCTATAGATAGGTGGTTTGTTTTTAAATTGAATTAATACTTATTAAGTGGGGAAATAACCTATTAAATTAGCGATATAATTTACTGTTTCAGAATCCATTTTATCAGTAGGTATTTTTTCCTCATTGTTTTGTTTTGCCCACACATCATATTTAATTAAAAGGTCTTTAACATCATCTTGATCATAATAATTTCCTTCCTTATCAATTATGTGAGTATCTACTTTATCAGGTTGTCCTTTTGGATATCCATTCTTTTTACCAAAGTGATCTTTTGGTGTTTTATTATCACCGCCATAATTTACACCTCTGAAAACGAATTGAGGTAAATTACCACCATACGATTCTAAAAATTCTTTCATTTTAAGTATTCTCATACATTATATATTAAATTGGTTTTCTTAAAGTTAAGGTATAACTACATTTAATATATAATATTAATGGGTGATAAAAAGTACATAGAATCCTTATCGAATTTTGCCATAGCTTTAGAAGAGTTAGTGGACGAAATGAAAAAGCAAACCAAAGCTAAAGAAAAAGGTATAGATAAACCATCTGGAAAACCACTTAATATTGATCAAACACTAACTTCTATACAAGAAGGTATTGATCAAATTAAAGACGATAACAAGAAGATATTAGACAATCAAGACACTCTCCTTAAAATGAATAAGGATGCTAAAAAGAGTGGTGGTTTAATATCAGGAGTTACTGATAAAGACAACAAGAAAAAAATTAAAGATGGAGTTTCCACTATTATATTAATGGCGGGTGCTGTCCTTGCTATTGGTCTTGCTTTCAAGGTTGTAGGTGGAGTTGATTTTGCCGCAGTTATATCTCTTAGTTTCGCACTTCCAATGATAGCGTATGCTTTTGCTAAGGTATCCACCGCCTTAATTGAAAATGATATGCAGTATGGCGATGTACTTTTCACAGTGTTTGCTCTTGTTGCTATGGCGGGTGGTCTTGCTATATCATCATATATTATGTCAGCTATCGTACCGATTGGTTTATTCCAATTTTTAACAGCAGTTGGTATTTCTATAACACTTGCTATTGTTGCGATTGGGGCATCTTTTATGTTAGATAATCTTAAAAAGGTTAAAATGGGAGATATATTGAAACTCCCTGCGATATTAGTTGCTTTATCTTTAGCGATTGCTTTATCATCAGGAATACTCGGAATGACTAAAATATTAGATCCATCTTTACTTGTCAATATAGTTTTACAAGGTATTGTAATGGGTATAGTAGCAACTGTTCTTTCGATACCAATGATACTTTTTGCTAAATTAGGTTTAAAGGTAAATGATGTAGCGATGGGATCACTTAATATAGTATTAGTAGCAGGAGCAATTGCGTTATCATCTCAGTTAATTTCTATGGGTGATTATAGTGTTATTCCAAGTTTAGATTGGGCAGTTGGAGCATCTATGTCAATTTTACTTTTCTCAATACCTGTGGTCGCACTTGGACTTCTAGCTATGACTGGTATTGGAATTGCCGCAGTAGCTATGGGTGGGTTTATGGCGATCATGGTAGCTGGAACGATTCTTGCGGTATCTAACATTTTAAGTGGTGGTGATTATTCGTATGGTTCTAATATGAAAGATTGGGCTCAAGCTACGAATAGTTTATTTTTAACATTCACACCTATAATGGTAGCTTTAGGAGCTATGGGTCTAGTAAGTGCCGTTATTGGAATGTTTGGTGGTCCAGATCCGTTTGAAATAGCTAAGAAAATGATGGTTCAAATAGCTGAAACTATTGTATCAGTTTCTAATGTTTTTTCTGGTGGTAATTGGGCAGATGGTCCAACCAAAGAATGGGCGATGGGGGTTGGTCTTGCTATTACTGCATTTGCTCCTGTTTATTCTCAATTACTTAAATCAAAGGTTATGACAGCATTCTTTGGTGGTGAAGCAATGTCACCTGAACAATATACTGAAACAATGGAAAATATTGGACGATCAATTAATGCGGTTGGTCAAGTATTTGCCGAAGGTAAAGTAGATAAATGGAAAGGTGGTCCAACCAAAGAATGGTCAGAAGGGGTTGGTCTTGCTATTGGTGCATTTGCTCCAGTATTTGAAGTCTTAAATAGTGGTGGTATAATGGGTGCTATACTTGGTGGTCCGACTATCGAAGATATGAAAAAAGCTATTGTAGGTATAGCTGGAGCAATCATGTTAACAGGTAGAATTTTTGCTAGTGATACTACTGGTTACACAGGTGGTCCGAGTAAGAAATGGTCAGAAGGTGTTGGTGGAGCTATTAAAGTATTTACGGAACTTTATAGTTGGGTTATCGGTGGTTTTGATTGGACTGTTGAAGATATAAGAGATGCTAATAAAGTTGTATTTACGATTGCTGGATCAATACTTGATATGAGTAAAGTATTCCAAGGTTATTATGCAAAAGATGGTAAGTTAGTAAAAGGACCGACTCCAGTTTGGTCAAAATATCCATCAACAAAATGGACGGGTGGAGTATCTAAAGCTTTACAAAGTTTTGCTGATCTTTACCAATGGGCAGATGATGATAATTGGTCAATGGGTTATATTGAAGAATATAAACCAGTTATTGAAGCATTAGCAGACTCGATTTTAGATACTGCTGATAGATTATCAGGTCTTAAACAAGGAGCCGATTCTAGTAACTATGTAAAAGGTCTTGCTAAAAGTTTAGATAGTTGGACAAAGGTATTTGATAAAGTTGAAAACTTAAATACTGATGAATTTTGGGAAGCTTCAAATAGTTTAAAAAGTTTAAGTGAGGGGTTCAATGAGTTAGCAGAATCATTAACCAATGTAGGATCTTCCATTGAAGGGTTTAACCCAGAGTTTATTAAGGTAATGGCTGATGTTTCGGGTGTTGAAATCGAAATGAAGAACAAGGAAGATAAGGAAAAGAAAGAAGAAGAACAAGCTTCATGGTGGAGTAAATTATTAGGATTAGCTCCAGAAAAAGAAGAAACAACACCAGCGGTTAAAGCAAAAGCTGCAACAAAAGAAGAGGGTATGAAACTAGAAGATATTCATACTAAATTAGAAGAGTTAAATCAAAAACTTCAAGTAATTGCAAGTAACTCAGGTAATATGTCTGATTATGTAGATGAGTTAAGAGCAGGAAGTAATCAAGGTATCGGAATTGATATGTAATCACAATCACACTTTAACAAAAAACCACACTTTAAGCGGTAAATTATTCGAATATGAATTCGTATCTTTGTTGTGAACCCAATAAAAAGAAAACATGATTTACACATTATCAACAAATAAAAAAGAAATAGAAACTGTTAAGGACACTAGAACAATTAAAGATCACTTAAAGTTTCCTAAAGAAATCACTAAATTCAGATTTTGGTTATGGTTAACCAATCCTAATGTTACTGTTAGCATTTTAAACGATGGTAAGTTGGATGTAGTTTTTAACTTCCCATATAGAAAACTATTAGAAAAAAATGAGGATTATAACCCAGTAGGTGCAGACACAAGACTTCATAAAGAAGTAATTAATGGAGTAATATCTGCAGAATCGGGAAATGATTTGAAGGTTCTTTTAGATTTAGTTTATTCACATAATTGGAAAGATGATACTCGAAGAATGTTTTTGATAGGTCTTTTACAAGGTGCTGTAATGCAGTATAATAAAAAGGCATCTGTTGAAGAATTAAAAACTATTTTTTATAAGTAGTCTTTAAATTTGAAATCCTAAAATCTTGAGTAGTTAATATTTTAACATTACTCGTTACCCTTGTATTACCCTTAATAAAAATTTATATCCCGGAGGAGCTGTTGGGATTGTATTAGCTTTTAATAATATCCTCATAATTATTCGTATATTTCCAAGTTTTCCTTTAGTTGGGTGTATAACATCCACATTCATAGATTCCATACCAGGTACTAAATTTTCGGTTATAGAAATCTCACACTTATTGAATATCAATTCAAAGTCACCATCATAAGTATCTAAGTAACTATTGGATCTAAAAGTAAAGATATCACCTGAAAAAGAAATCCCCCCGTCTAATTTATTTGTATTAACAGGTAATCATAAAGAGTCATCTCTTTTTTTCAAATTATGTGTGTAGAAATTAAACATATTACCTACTAAATTATATAAATTAAAGTTAAAATCCAAAGGGAAGCTAAGTTTATTTATAAATAAACATACAAATAAAAATAACCACTAATGGAAAAAGTATCATTGTTTAAAAAGATCAAATTATATAGAAAATACGTAAAGGCATTAAAAAAGAATAAAGAAAAACTAATGAGTTCTAAATTGAACCTTAGAATAGACAGAGTACATAGACTTTATACTGTTATTAATATGCCAGAAGATGTTAAAACATATGGTACTAACCTCACCGAGAAATACATCAAAGAATATGTTCAAAAAGTTGATCCTATTTTTTCTGAAATGGGGTTAGGTGAACTTATCGGTATTTTGAAAATGGATAAAATCGATGAAACAAACTACTTAATTGTATTTGGATTCTCTTTAATGGACACACCTAAATTTTGGGGGTGGTTATATGGTATTTTAACAGCTATCCTTATTACTGGATCTATCTTACTTTTTTAGTAAACATCATTAATATAAGGGACTATAATAAAAAAATAATAATTATAAATGGATAAATTCTATGAACTTTCGGAAGATGTGATTTCTAATTTTAAAGAAATTGTATCATCAAAAGCTATACCTGTTGATTTGAAATTCAAATTTATGGGTGATTCAAAACAAAAGACATTAATTAAATTGTCTAAAGTACCTGAAAAATATCAATTCCTAATGGGTAATGGTGATGTTTTGATATCAATTAATGAAGATCTTTATGATAAATTCGATGAAGAATCAATAAGTATTCTATTTACACAAGAAATCGATAAGGTTAATGTTAATATGAAAACTGGAAAAGTTGCTTTGAAAAAACCAGACTTAACGACATTCTCAGGGATTGTAAGTAAATATGGTATTGAAAAAGTAGCAAGAGCTAATCAGGTAGATGAATTGACTGTTGAGCAACAAGAAGATCAAGAACAAGGATTTTTAGGATAAAAATAAAAAATAATAACAAACATAATGAGTAATGACGAAACTAAAACTAACCGTGTTGATAAATTTGAAAGTATAGCTGAGAAGCCAAACTTTTCACTTAAAATCAACAACAATGATTACCGAATCTTGAAAGAAGAAGATGAAAATTGGATTGATGATAAAGTCTCAGAAATGAGGGTTTTTATGAAAAATAATGATGGAGAAGGTAAAACATCAGCAGAGAAAGATGAACTTTATAGAGAGGTTCAAGAAATATGGGGGGAACTAGGTGGACCTGATGGAAAAATCTCTAAGATTGAGTACGGATTCATTTTAACTAGACCTCAGTATAATCACTTGATTGGACTTTTAAGAGATAAGGTTGAATATGATGTTAACACTATATTCTTTGCTATCGAATTAACTAACTTCTTAGGGAAAACAGTTCAAGAAAATGAATTTGAGGATGATCACACTCCATTAGTATTTGATATCAACGCAACTGATATGACTTACCTTTATACGTGCCTTTCGCAACACAAATCAAAAGGTTTAACTAATAAGACATATACATTTGCTGAAATCATTAGAAGAATTGGTGATATATCAAAGGTAATTAACCACCTTGATAGTAACAGTAAAGATCTATCTACTGAAATCCAAAACTGGGCATCATGTCTAGATGATGGAGTTTCTATGGAAGGAGAATCTGTTAAAGGTGAAAAGGTAGACTAATCACTACCAATAAACCACTGCAAAAACCTCATATTAATTTATGGGGTTTTTTTGGTTTTAAACCTTTCACACAATAACCAATCATCATCAGTATTCCATAAAGAATGATATGGTTTATCTTCATTGAAGTAATCTTCGTCTACAACTGTAAAGAATTGGTCATTAATTATATGGTAAACTTTACCTCTTTGATTGCGTTGATTTTTACATTCCTAAATAGATTCCTGAAACTTTTACTCAATATAAGAATATTAATATTTAAACAAATTACAAAATAAACCTTAAAATATTTTCATAGTAATATAAAAATATGTATATTGTAATAAAAATAGAAAAATGGGAGGAGGAGCACTCAAAAAATTACCGAAAGATAAACAAACTAGAAGATATAATAAAGATGAATTTGATTCTTTATCTACTAAACTATTGCCTAAAGTTAAAGATGTTTTTAATACAGAAGTTACATTAGTAGAATCATATAAAGATAAGCAAACCTTTGGTGATATGGATATCTTAGTTCTTAATAATGGACTTGGTATTGACTTTGAAAATAATATCGATTTTGTGAATCAACTTAAAGAAATTGTAGTTGAGGAATTTGGTGCGAATCAAACCCATAAAAACGGTAACGTATTATCATTTGATTATGAAAGACTTCAAATTGACCTTATCTTAGTTGATAAAGAAAATTGGGAATCATCCAACATCTTTTATAAGTGGGGCGATCTTGGTAACTTTATGGGTAAATTATTTTCTTCTTATGGTAATTTAGATAAGAAGCATAGACTTAAATATGGATTTGATGGGTTAAAAGTTGTATTATTATATAATCATAGGTATAAAGAAGTTATCTTAACTAAAGACAACAAAAAAGGGTTTGATTTTTTAGGTTTGGATTACGAGAGATATGAACAAGGTTTTAATAGTAATAAAGATGTATTTGATTATATCCTAACTTCTGATATTTATTCATATGATATCTTCCAATGGGAAAATTTAAATAGTAAGAATAAATTTCGCAATAAACGTAGACCTAGTTACTATGAATTTTTAGAATATATTAAGGATAAAAAAAACACTATCGAATATACTAAAGGAGATGATTACTATTTAAATGAATTGAAAGATTTTTTTAGTGTTGATATTAAAGAAGAATATGACTCACTCTTAAAAGAGTCTGAGAGAAAGAAAGAAATTTCTGAAAAATTCAATGGTAGACATGTACTTAATAAATTCGAAGTTAATCCCAAAAAGTTAAATGGTATGTTTGGAAATTTCAAAAAATATGTATCTGAAAACAAAGGAGATTACGGTAATTATATCTTAGGAAATAAACTAGAAAATTTACTATCTGATTTCAAACAAAGTAATGATTTATAGATAAAATATCTATGAGTTTTAAATTAGATCACAAAGTAAACATAACAAAGGGATTGCCTTTGATGAAAACCTATAAATTTGGAGAAGAGAAGAAAATTCGATTACTTCCTTATTTACATAAAGATGGATCATTCAAGAAATCATTTACTATTCTAAGTTTATATCAGTTAGACAAAAAGATCACAGAAGATTTAAATATATCTATACCTAAAGGAATACATGATACTTTTTTCTATATAGATGATCCTATATTAACCGATTCTATAAATAGTATAAATCCATTTAATAAAAATAAGTATCTCAAACACTTCAAGTTTATTTTCTTTTATGCGTTGATCGATAAAAAGGTTGAATTAGTTAAATTTAGGTTCAATAGATTTGAAAATATTTATCTTAAATTATCTAAATTAATACATGAAGATAAAGACCCATTTGACCCTATGAATGGTATAGGTATAAGGGTAGTTAAGAGTGATTTTACTGATTTGGAAATGACCGAAGTTGATAGAATAGTTTATGGAAATAATTTTAGAGATTTATTACAAGATAGAGAATGTGACTTATCAGATATAGAAAAATATGAAATATCTAAACACCCAAATTCATCTGTAATTTATACTGCTTTAAAAGAGTATGATCAACTAAAGGAGGTTAAATGGAAAATGAGACAATGTAGATTAGAAAAAATACTCAAAAAGTGATTTTTTTCTAATCTACATTGTCTCATTTTTAATTTATTGAAGTTTTAATTTTGTTCCATATTAAAGACAAAAACGAGATCACTCGCCGAATTCTTTAATATCACCTAACATGTCTACCACAAACTTTTCAAGAGCATCCTTTATACCTTCTTGTATATTTGGATCTTGTTCTAATGCTAAACGATCATATGAATCTTCAAGTGTAAACCCATCTAATTTATTTTCAATATAATAAGATATAATTTCCTTAGCGTGTTCTTCACTAAAATCATCATAGTTATTAACATTAACTGTATATGCTTCGTTGTATTGTTTAAATTTCTTAATTGACATTATTATTATTATTATTATTGTTTAGTTCCATTTGAGTCCCTGGAAGTGTACTTGGGTCGATCAAAACTTTTGAAATTTCAGAAATATGCTCAAGAACATAATCATTTAGATTTTCCTCTTCAATTTCATAACCCTTTTCACGTATCTTATCTTTGATACACTCAAAAAGCTCTTGAGTCAATTCCATATGCTTATTGAAAGTTTTATTTTCTTCAACTTTCTCTTCTGTATATTTTGTGAATTTCTTCATTATTTCTTAGCTTCTTTTCTTTTTTCGATAGATTCTTTGTTTAGTTCTCTTGATTTAGATTGTAATTCTTTCTTGATTACATTAGCTTCATCTTTAGAAAGATCAGTATAGTAATGAGGAACAGACTCACCTCTATAAAGGTAATTCTTAACATTTACTGTTTGTAAATCAAATTCCTTATCTTTTTTTAACATTGCGATAGCATCGTCAACATTTTTAGAAGTGAAACCTTTATCTTTCATATGTCTTACCATAGATGCTAAAGAATAAATTCCCTTTACATCTGGATAGTTTTTTGATAGATCTTTAAACCTTGAATCAGTTGGTTTACCCATCTTTACAGTAGGTTTGTTTTTAAGCATTTTCTTTATTGCTTCTACACAATCCTCTTTTTTGGATTCGTTGATAAATTCTAAGTATTTTTTCATAACGTTATTAAAAATATTTTTATACTGTATATATAAAATATGTATACCCAAAAAAGGGAAACTCTTAAATTTTCTATATATAGAAAACAATCACAATTAAAATTATGTTAGGTAGTTTATTAAAAGGTATAGTCAATTATAAAAAATCTAGAAAAATAGATTTAAAAACACTCCCGTCAAGAGGTCTGTTTTATCCAGATGATTTAACTATTAGAGTTACAGAAGCATCGGAAGATGATATTACTTATTATAAAGCAAATTATATAAGTGATTCAATATACATCATACGTCTTATAAAGATAATAGTGAAAAATAATACTATTCTGAGTAAAGGTTATGACTTTTTTGATATATCTTCAATTGATATAATGTATATCTTTTTTGAAATAGTGAAATACACAAATAGTGATGAGATTTTAATTTACTATCCTAATGGTAGTATTATGTTTAATACTCATAACTTTAAATATTTTGAATTAACTGATGAGATAATGTCACATTATAATAAAAAAGGAAAGTGTTTTGATATCAAAGGATTTAAGTATAAAACTCCATGTATCGGTATTGAACAATCTACTACTAAGTTTATAACCGATAGTGTAGAAAAAGGTGATCTTGAAGATGTTAAAGATAAGGAATATGACTTTATGTACTTTATGGGAGATAAGAAACATCTAACATATGAGGAAATCTATAATATACTTACTGTGTTTAATGAAGATTTAGATGATGAAGATAAAGAAACTATTAGTGAAATTATGAGCATGTTTAAAGGTATGAACAATTATGAATTGATCACACCTGATAATGACATTGTTGAAATGTCATCTCTTGACCTTTCTAAAGTTTGGGATTAATTTTTGAATTATTAATATTTTTTATTATATTTACCATATGTATAAAATAAACATAAAAGGATATTTAAAAACTAAAGGTGAACCTGGCTTAGAAGAATTCTATAATATGGATGAGCTGGGAACTATTAGTATTGGTAGGAGATATTTACAAATGGTTATGGATGAAAACCAAAGTATAATGGAGATCGGATATAACCGAAAAATAATAACTCTATATAAATTCGAAATATCTTTTTATACAGAAGGGAAACTTACAAAATTCAAAAAAGTAGCTTATTTTAGAAACGATGATGAGTGGAAAGTTTTAGGTAAATCTGAAAAGGTATTTGACTCTTAAAAACTTTTCAAATATAATCGATATAATTTATATGACACCACTCAAAGACGTAGTTAATTATTTAATCAAAGATAGAAAAAATTATAAAAATCTAACCAATAAGGAAAAAGATTATAATTTTTTTATCATAAATAGATTCATGTCTAAAAAATATCCTCACATTGCTAATAAATTAAACCTTAAAAGTATGGATAAGTCAATGGGACTTGATATATGGTTTTTTGAAATAGGTAAAGAGATTAAAGAAGGGAATATAGATTTTTCATTCTTTAAATGGTTTTGGTCAAAATCACCAAAAACAAAAGAAAACGATTTGAGTATAACCGATAATAAATATCTTTTAAGTAGATTAAATCTTACACAAGATGATTTAAACTTCCTAATGAGATTCTATGAAGAAGATGTATTAGATGAATTAAGTTACCTCAAAAAGTTAGATAAACAATAATAATAATAATAATAAATAAAATATGGATACACAAAAAGATAGACAAGTTAAATTTAGATGGTATGCAGTTAGAACAGTTGCTGGAAAAGAAGTATCAGCTAAAGAAAACATCGAAAGGGAAATTGAAATGAATGGTTTAGGTAAATGGGTAAACCAAGTTATCCTACCCCGTGAGAAACAATATAAAATAAAATCTGGTAAGAAAGTAACTAGAGAGAAAAATACTTTTCCGGGATATCTATTTGTAGAGTTATCTTTAGTTGGTGAGATTGAAAGAACTGTGAAAAATACCAAGAATGTTGTTGGATTCACAGGAGATAGATCAAACAAACCCATTCCTTTGAAACAAACTGAAATAGATCGTATAATTGGTAAGATTGAAAAGCAAGAGGAACAATTAGAAGAGATTCCGTTTATTGTTGGAGAAAAAGTTACCGTTATAGATGGACCATTTAATGGTTTTGATGGTGAGGTTGATAAAGTTGATAAAGACAAACGAGAATTAACTGTAATTGTTAAAATCTTTGGTCGAGAAAACCCAGTTAAATTATCTTATCTACAAGTAGATAAAGCCCAACTATGAAAAATATAGGTGAAATTTTATTAATAATTGGTGTTAAGGAATATAGAGAAACAGCTATACGAGTAGATGATGATAAATTAACCCAAAGACTCAAAGGTGAAGAATGATGATGAAAACTGAATTTAGAAGAAACAAGATGGCAACTAAAGCAATAAGAAGTATTAAACTAACTGACACCCTAACTATTTCAGAATGTAAAGACGGTTATTATTTATACGACAAAACAAGAGGTATGAACTTAGCTATGAGAGCAGAAACAGAGCAAGATGCCTATGTAAAAGCTATAACTTACTACCAAAAAAGGTGTGCGGAAATAGAGTTAAAAAAGAAAAAGTTGTACGATAACGTGAATAATTTTATAGAGTCATTATCTGATAATGATGAAGTGTATATGTCTTGTGATTGCGATGAACACTAATTACTTACAACGGTTTGGTTATGCTGACCTTGTGAGGTACGAAAATGCAGTATGACACTTTGTTGTGTGTAGTGCGGATTATTAATTACAAAACTTTATTAGTATTCCCTTTGGTATTTACAAAGTATTTACTATCTTTGACGTATGTTAAACTTAAAAACAGATAAATTATGAATACTTTATTTCAAATAGTTGTAAACAACTTAGCGACAAAATTTACTTTTTCATTTTCTGAAAAATCTAAATTAGTGGATAAAATGGTAGAGCTTCAAGAAGAGTTCCCACAGTCAAAAATTACTTTTTTGAAAATAGAATTAAGCGATAATAGCAAACGTTATCAAGTGACAGATATACAATTAGCTGATTGGGAAAGCGTTGCAATAGGTGACACAAAAACAAATAAAGTAGTATGCCACTTCATAACTGAAAATGGCTATGATGAAGCAGTAAAGTTAGCAAATAAGATAAATGACTTTCTTAATGTTTGCTAACGGTTAGTATATGGTTTTGTAAGCCATAGAAGAAATTTACAATTGAAAACGAATAATAATTAGGCTTATAAACTATATACATTGTTGTAAGTTTTTAAAATTACGGATATGATACCAAAACAAATATTAATAGACACGATTGAAGCATTTGACCAAAAGCAGAAGCAAATGGATAAAGACTTTGAAAATGAAACCAAAGAAACTTGGACTTTAGATAAGTTTCAAGAATGGAGAAAAATGCAAAAAGCGTGGGGGAGATTACAAGATGTGATAGAGTTTGAAATTAAGCCACTAACTGAGTAATTTTTATTACTTACAACGCCCGTGTGTAAAAAACGTATATTATGGACAAAAAGAAAATAGCAATTATAGGAGCAGGAAGTATTGGTAAAACCGTGGCAATGACAATAGCAGAAAACACTAATAATATATGCTCTGATTAAATTATATGGTCTTCTAGTAATGGTTATATGGATTTTATAGCACTTATAAATTAGGTGAAAATTCTTTAACTAATTGGACTGAATTTGGAGATTGTTTCTATAAAGGAAAGGGGTTAACTAAATTAAAAGTGTTGGAAGAAAAAATAAAAGAAAAAGATTAGAAGCACGAAACTTTGATACAGCACGGAATTAGGCATAAACTATATACCGTGTTGTAAAATCGTTTTAATGTTTTACAACGGCAAAAAATATGAGTAGTGTGGTTTCGCCTTAGTGCCACTAAATTAAAAAGGTCGCCTTGTGGGAGTTTTTAAGTATAGCGATTACCTTCTTCGCACCGCATTACTTATATTTATTGTTGTATGTAGTGCGGATTATTAACTAATAAAACTAAATTAAAATGAAAAAATATAAAACAGTAGATGGTGATATTAAAGTAGGTGATTACTTTATAGCCTTTGGTGTTATTGGGAGATGTACTGAGGTTGATAATAAATACTCCGAAAGCGTTGGATACAATAGCAAAGAAACAAAATGGACAAGTGCTGAACATTGTAATAAAATTGAATTTATTAACTAAATTTAGCATTAGGCAATTTTATTTATTGGTATAGGTAGTATTACATACAACGTTTTGTGTATGAAAAGTAGCCCATACACAGACCAACGGATTAATAACTAAACTTAATTAGGCTATTTTTTATACACTTTGTTAGCGTTTCGTTTTTTGAGCGTTGGCATTTAAAAACTAA
>Ga0307980_1000239_pt1 | contig 26848 bp, 38 predicted proteins | sample OrgLakmetage1060_FD_201817 | JGI IMG/M metagenome (GOLD analysis project Ga0307980, IMG submission 201817) | Saline water microbial communities from Organic Lake, Antarctica - #1060 | ecosystem: Environmental > Aquatic > Non-marine Saline and Alkaline > Saline | place: Antarctica: Organic Lake... | reverse complement strand
CAAACAAGGAGTAGGGCTCCTCGGAGGTCAACTCCCGGAACACCTCTTCCGGAAGATGGACGCTTAGAAGCTCCTCGATCTCGCTTCGGCGTTGGGACAAGAATTCGAAAGCCGTCCGGAGGAAAATCCCGCCACCACAAGTTGGGTCGAGGATGCGCCACTGAAGAAGCTCGTCGAGGAAAGCTCTCAGGCGAGGCATTCGCCCCTTGGGTTCACGGCTGTTCTGGAGGAGGAACGTGTGGAATCGCTCCTTCCACTCTGCAAACCGTCGCCCCAGAGTACGCTCGATGAGCCAGTGGCACATCGTCTCGTGGGTGAAGTAAGCGCCTTGTTCCTTCCTGTTCTTGTGCCACTGGACCACGCCAAGCTCGACGTCCTCGTTCGTAGGGTCGTACTTGAGCCTGATGTCGGTGCCGATGGTGTCTTCATAGAAGCGCGGGAAGGCGCGGGGGTCGAGGTCGGCGTAGTTGAAGGAGTATCGGTCCGAACGCGTACCTTCTAGCAGAGTAGCGTCGCTGTACTCTTCGAGCAGGTACTGCTGGAGGATGTTGGCGGCATCGGCCACTTCACCTTGATGGAGGTCGCCGCCGGCGGCTCCCTGATAGAACTCAGCGTGTGCTCGAACCTCTTTGGCGAATTTCTCGGGTTCGGTGACCTCGACAGCCGGGGCAAAAAAGCTCAGGAGCGTGCCGTCGTTGCTGTCCGGACTCCTATATGTCTTGCGTGCATGCTTCAGGAGGGAGTCGAGCTTTTTGGCATCGACCCGGGTCGTTCGGTCGAGGATTTCGTCGTATGAGCCGAAGGCGATCTCTTGGGCTTCATCGTCCTCGAACTGGTAGCCGAATTGAGCTTCGAGATAGCGGTACAGGACCCGCCGCAAGAGTACGGTGTCGACGACGGCGATGAGCCGGTTACGGAGCCGTCCTAGCTTTGCGAGCGATGCCAATGTTGGATAGCCGTCATCTTCGACCGCATACTCGGCGTCTTCATCTCGGACATGCAGCCTCTCCAGTAAGGGCACCAGAAGTTCGCTGCGCCGATCTCGGTCGAGCACAAGGCTTACGATGTGCCGGCGCACATGGCCCATGAAGGCCACGAAGTCATCGTCGAGTTGAACACCGACGAATAGCTCGGAGAAGTCGTACTCGGTTACGCCGGCGTCATCGCCGAGGATGTCTGACAGAAGCTCGTCGGGTGACTCATCGGGTGTTTTAGCCCATTCAGCCATCGTCTGAGCGTTTAGCTGACGGTAGTGCTCGGCGAGAGCACCGTCGGTCTTGTCGAGTTGGTCGGCGGTGAAGCGAAGGCGACGGGCAAAAGGATCACCGTTAAGAGGAAAGAAGATGAGGAAGTGACTGCAACCGATTGCAGTCAAGTTGGGAGCGCTCGATTCGTACCCTTCAGCAACGAGAATGTCCCTGAACGCATTGGCCTCGATCTGAATCTGCCGAAGGTGCTCACCATGCACCGCACGAACCGCGAAGGACTCGCGCCATAGATACAGGATGCGTGGAGCCTTTTCGGCCTCGCCCGAGGCCAGATACTTCGCTCCAGACAGGATCTGCTTGGAGGGCAAGGGTAAGCCAAGATCCTTAGGCTCATAGCCTCGTCGCTCGAACCACTTGAGAAGACTGCCTTCGGATGTGAGGGCCTCGTCTAACTGCTTGGACAACTTCATTTTATTACTTCCTATCGAAAAGAATCTACGGCGCGGGAGCGCAAAGGCTGAGGGAGGCTCATCTTGGTTCGTGAGCCGGATGCCGAGCTTCTTGTCGAAGAAAGACCGTATCTTTTTTAGGCCCTTCTGAGCAGCCTCTGCATCTTCAACCGACCATGAAATGGAGCGGTTCCCTCAGCCCCTCATCCTTTAGGGATTGGAGAAGCGAGTCCCACTCTTTAGGGCTGCGCCTTGCGTATGATTTCGGCTTCCTCGCCATTGGTCATCAAAGTGTAGCGGCACTTGGAGCATTCAAAGGAACCCTCCCCATTGTCATGACCACACTTAGGGCACAACAGAATAATCTCCTGTTCCCAATCCAATTGCTCTCTATCACTCATACTAACCACGGTTCAAATTCCTGCTTTAGGTATCTCAGAACGCCCTGCCATTGTCGTTTGCTAAACTGGTAATGACTTACCTGCTCTTCTATTCGGAGGTCTTTACCTTTACGGCTACGGAACCAACTGGTCAGGATAAGCCCAGACATGTCATCCGCATGTCTCAGCCCCATACCCCTAAGGAGGTCGTAGAAGTTGCCCTCTTGTGCCCACAGACCCCAATTATTTCGGATGAAGCGACCAATTCCGTGGTGCGTTCGGCTAACGAAATCCTCTTCCGACCACCCTTTGAACTTATCAGGCACTATGATGTCGAGGCATTCAAAAGCCTCTCCTAGATCAACGGGGCGGAAGCTCTCCGCACACCGATCAATGATGCTCATACAAACTCCTCAGGGAACTTGATTTTCAAGACACCGACCATAAAGAGCATCCCAGCCCCGATAAGGGAGGTGCAGAAGAAGTAGGCCCTTACAAGCTCAAGGACAAAATGGAAGTGCTCAATCACGGTATCTCCAGAATCGCATAATCTTCATTTTCAATGTTACCACCTCTGACCATATCAATGCAACGCCACTTGCAGCCGTCCGTTTCACCTTCCCACCGACTGTGATAGTGGCCGAAGAACCAGTGATCTGGCATCACCTGCTGGCGGACATACTCTAGGAACTTCCTGTTGTTGTCACCAAACTCCCTTGCATTAGGCCCTTGGACTGCCTGTAGCGCCGGGACCATCGAAAAACCGGTAGGAGCGTCATGGCTTATGACCGTGTGTATCGCCTCGGAACCCACCCGTTGGATGGTATCCATAATCTGTTCCTCTTGCTCATAAGAAATATTCTCCCCCGGCCACCAGTCTACGCCTTCGGTACGCCACTGGCGGTCAATCGAAGCTGCGCCTCCGATGTAGAGAATCCCATTCTCGAAAGACCCCCGAGGCTTATACTCCCAGAGTTCTAGGAACTTCGCCCACCCTGATGAGTGGTACGGGTCCGTGCCGAAGTTGGGCTTGTCTCGCAAGGCAAGCATCTCGTGGTTGTCATGGTTGCCGTCTATCCAAACCTGATGGCACCCGTGATCTGTCTGCCACGGACGGCAGTTTGGGAAGGCGAACCCCATGTCGCCTACCTGAATGATTTGGTCCACCGGAGCGTGCTCTTTAATGGCACGTTGGATGACCTTATCGGCACTGCCGAAAGCGGCGTGGACGTCTCCAATTATCAAATAGCGCATAAGTAGTCCCATAGTCTGCGGTACCAACGGTACGGCTTCGTGTAGAGTGTCAGGAAGGCTTTGCCCCCATCGTCAATGGTATTGTAGCACCATTCCCTTCGGATGACTAAAAGAAGCGTACCGCCTGCCCTAACGGTATCCCCCACACGGGGAACAAGTGAACCACTTCCCCGTTGGAAAGTGGCCAAAGTGTGCCCCTTGCGGGATATGTAGATAGCGTGAGGCATTACTAGTGTACCCCTTACAAGTACATCAACGCCTTGCGGTGCTCTCATATCCAGACTGATACAGTGCCTTCAGAGAGGTCCCGTTCGATTCTCGTGCGGAGCCGGAAGATAGGTAGCTCGCTCTCGAAGTAAAAGTACTGAAACGTCCATCCCTCCCACTCGCCTCGGCCTCGGCCTTCGCCCTGTTTGCTGTACTCTCCACCTTCCTTCGTCATACCCGAGAGCACTCTTCTGACTGGCAGGTCAAACTTGCCCTCAGCGGTGTTTTTCTCCACCCTCTCTTTTAGGGCCTCAGTGTCTTGCTTCTCCCATTCAAGGACTTCTTCAAGCGACGGCCACTCGTTCTTACCAATCAGCCGGGGGTAGGTTTTGGCATGAAGAAGCTCGTCTTTATCCATCCACACTTCCTCGAAGCGTTTGGGTGTTGCTTCAAGGGCCTTCAGCACAACCTCCATACAGTCGGGGCAGTGCTTGTCGTTATTGGTCCTACGTTGACACCCACGCCCGCTCATCTGGTAGCGGTATCGCGTCTTGCAGTGTGAACATCGTTTGTATCTTTCCATCATGATTGTTACTCTTGAGGTGTGTACCTGTCTCACATCAACGCTTGACCTTACGGTGCGGTTGGTACTTGACGTTCTCACGACGGTACCCTTTAAGCAAGGCGTCATAGGCGTCCTCACCAATGAAGTGCCGCACGAGGTCAAGGTAGATGGCGCTGAAAAGTCGACCGTGGTGTGAGTGGGGCTTTGGGACAATGGCGTGTGTCAGTTCGTGGAGTACGATGCGCTCATTCAAGTGGCAGTCTAGGAGACGAATCAGCTTCTGGGAAGGGCGGCAGTAGCTCTTTGTCCAGCCCTGCGTCATCTCCAAACGTACATCAGTCAGGTCGAAGCGACGGTTGAACCAAGCCGAGTCGAGAACCTTGTCCACAAACTTCTGTGCCTTCTCGATGTCTTTGAACTGCTTACCGAGTGGTACTCCTGTTTCGGAGTCATAAAGCTTCTGGCGCTGACCGTCATACTCTGTGCCGCTCTTGCGGACAGTGGTGCCATCCAGATATCGTCGTGAGGCTTTGATGTATGTTGGGGGGTTGGAAAGACTGCAAGCAGCACTTAGAGCTTTCTCAGCGGCTTTAGCAGCCGTGACAGCCCGCGACCCCTTAGTAGAAAGGGGAGTAGACACCTTCTTCTTGGGGGTTTGAACCCGACGTTCAACTTTCTTTTCGGATACGATAGGGGTGCACAGAGATGGTGACACTGTCCAGACCGACCCTACCTTGTAGTTTTTCTTGGTACCCCGGCCTTCAAGGGTCTTCACCTTGAAGTTTTTCTGATTGATTCTCACAATCGCACCCAAGGTCATCTCCCCATTCCTTCTTCCGAACATGACCTTCTGGCCAACGTGAGCATCTTTGCGGTCCATACTGTCTCCTGTCGTAGTGTTTCGTTCGTCTTCATAGGTGTATACCGTACAGCCTTGGACCTCTCAAAACTATTCTGATTTTCCCACCTCTGAGGTGTCGGACATCTCGTCAAACAGTGTGTCTAGGGGTCCGAACACATCTTCAATCCGGTCCAGGGAAGCGCACACGGCTTTGAACATGCGTGCATGGTCAGATGCCAAGGTAGAAGGGAGCAGGTCTATTTGAATCTCTCGGAGGGTGTAGTGTAGACCCTGTATGTACTTAAGGAGCCGGATCAAAGAATCCGTCGTGAGGTGCAAGCTCTCTTGGCCCGCGTCACGGGCGGCGATGGCTTTACACAATACCTCTTCACATTTTTCAAGAGACATTCGATCTTTCAAATGACCATCTCTGTATGAGGGTGCTGGCTCAAGGGTACCACCTCAATCCAGATTTTCAAAATACTGAATCAGTCGCTTAGAGGCTACGGGTTCACCGCGCATGAGGTTTAGCTTGGTGAGGTGACTAAATTCCTCGGCCTTCATTTTCCGAATGGAGGTGTTTCCTGTGTCTTTCATCAGGAAAGAGAACGTATCTTTCCTGACGTTCCACCGCCCCTCTATGAAGACTCTCTGACGGTATCCATTGATAGTGTCTTGGACAGTGTACCGGATACCTACAACGTGGGGGTATCGTTTGGCATTAAGTCGGATGATTGTAGGGTTGGGTATTGGCCTACCAAGCCTTTTTGAGAAGGCTCCTACAATGAGTCCGTACAGCATGTGGTCATGTAGCATTAGCTAGCCCCCTACTACTAGGTCGTATTAATGGAAAACTACTTGACGGTCATCTTTTGATACCCTACCCTCAGGTGAGATTTAAAAGACTCACCCTTGGGGACGCACCGGTTTCGACGTGGGTGCTGAAGGGGACGTAGCGTGCCGCAGGTAGTCTTAGTGACTGCGTAATAACCACTTAGGCAACACACAACCGCAAACGATAACACGTATGCAGAGGTAACTGCGAAAGCAGCATAACCTCCCCCTACCACGGACCGGCTTCGGGGTAACCGGTAGGGGAAAACAAACTGGAGCTAGGAAGGCGGTGAGGTTAGTAGCATTTCCTTTAGCCGTTCACTGAAATGAAATGAATGCTCGATGCGACGAGTCGCCTGTGAATTACGTCGCTGGTTAATGTCATAGGATATGTACGTAGAAGCGTTCACTGGATGGCTTGCGGGAATCCCGCCGTCTCCACTACTAATCTCTTTTGGGTAAGAGAAGAATGTCACACCGTGCCTTAGAAGAGGCGGCTCATCGCCATAAGCTGGCCAATGAAAACTTCCTACAGAAGCTCTTCCGTAAAGCGGTCGCCGCCTTAAAAACTCTAAAGGCCGTCTTGATCCCTCTTCTGTTGAAGGCTGTATCTGCCTTGGCAACAAGGGTTCTCTCCCTGTTAGGTCGAGTGTCTGCGTTCCTGAGTTGGGCCAAAAACAACATCCCCGAAGCTTCCATACTCTTCTTAGTAGTGACCATGTTTTTCCTTGCAGGGGTTGCAGTCACTTCCGAAAAAAGCAACTATGCACTGGTAGTGTCCGACGATAATTGTTGGGTCACCTCAGACTCCCCTTCCAACTCCGAGTCTGGACTGGTCGTCTTCGACATAGGCAATTCGGAATTGAATGTACGCAATGCACGATACATTCAATTCCCAAAAGGCGCATCTTGGGAGGCCCCAATGGAAACTCTGACCGGCAGCACGGACACGTCACACTGTAAGGCGGAGCCTCATCTCTTCCCTGAGGAACGGGAAGCAGGAGGTTTGGACGCTGGGTCAGTGGAGTAAGTCTTCCTCACCTAACTCTTGCTTTAAGGTAGCCCAGACCTCTTTAACGACTGGAGAGCCATCAATGCGCAGACCTGCGTCGCACAGGTCGCGGATACGGTCTGAGATGCGTTCCCTGCCAGCTAAGGCGGCGGAGGTCTTGATGATGCGTGCGAGGTGCTGTAGATACTGCTCTCGTTGCACTGGCCCCATTTCTAAGGCGGGCGTAAGTTTCTTGATTAGCCAAGTGGTACGGTCTACTAGGTTGTGATCAGACATGTCATTTGCCGAGGTGATGAGTTTTTAGCCACCTATCTACAAGCATTACAAGGGGATTACCGCCTACGAATAAATGCTGTCTACCGCCTCTTTGCACTTTTTGTAAGATTCCTCTGATACAGTCGTGAAGGTGGGCCACAGGCCCACTTGCAGCCCCCGCTCAAATGTGGTTAGCCACTCATCATAAGGAACGTCACTACCTCCCTTAATTGTATCGAAGAACCCATTTAGAGGGCCTTTGAGGATGTAAGTAGCTATTGAGTCGGTCTTCATACACCACTCAAGGCCACATAGATAGCGAATGTCCCTTTCATCAAAGGACCATTCTAAGCCTAAGACACGTTCCTTTTGCACGCTACACCCGGAGAGGCCCGGATAGTTGGCGTCTCGTATTACCTGTACGATGCCTCCGTCTGGCGGAAGCATGTCAACCACCCACTTGTCATACCAACGTTCAATTATCATCGTCTTTATCTTCATTGGCCGCAACAAGGCGTCCGAACCGGTGCCCTCTCTCTAGGGTATCCCGGTCAACGGAGACGTCTACTTCGAGGATTTTAGGTGTTCGCTGGGTATCATTGCCAAGATACCCAGACACCCAATTCATGGTGTAAAGGATGTCGTACAACAGGAAGCAGGGGTAATCGTAATTGGCACGCTCTTGCCCATCGAAGCTAACGTTAATGACCCACGATGAGCCCATTCCCCCATCACGGCTATACGTCAGAGTTCTCAACTGAGAGCCGTCTTCGGTATTCACTATAGAGGTGACCCGTGCTTTTTGGAGCAACTGCGGGTGCTTCTTTAAGCGAACCAAAACCTCATCCCCTGTTTGGAAGATTTGGGCCGGCATCGCCCGAGGGAGCAGGTGTGCAAGTAGGTTAGTATCGTGGATAGTCATAAGCTCTCTCGTTTGGTTTCATTTAAGATAGGCCAATCAGTGGTTGAATCCAAGAACAAACTCAGAGCCTTTATCCTGCTCTAGCACCCACTCGCAGGTTTCGATGACCACATCAAGGGCTTGAACATAGGTATCAAGGTCGGACTTGTATATGAGGTACTGCGCCTCTTTGCCTGTGATTGAACGGCCTTCAATAACGCCCAGAACCGTGATGCCTTCTGGGAAGAACTTGCCCTTTTCATTGATGTAGGATTCTTGCTTTGTTCGACCCCGTTCAGCCTCAAACAGCTTAAGTGCATCGGCGCGAGAGGTTACTTGGTCATCCTCCAAGATCTTGAAAGGGTTGTAGGATACCTCAAACACTTCTATAGGTCCGTTTCGGGCGATGTAAGTCGTAAAGTCCTCAAGAGCTTTCCGAGCACGTACCAGAGACGCAGCCCAATCCGGCTTGTGGAAGTGACCAAGACCTTTGTGGTCGAAGATGTCATCCAAGTCTATCCCAATCCTATCCCGGAGGATGTTGTTCAGCCCCTTCCCTGTGTAGGAAGACCTAAAGTGGCCTACACTGAAAGAATGATTGGGGTGGCGCTCCGAAGCATGTCTTACTCTGTGGTAGCGGATACCTACGCCACTTTCGTCAACGGCGTAAGCTTCTTGTAGGGTAGCCATGACCCCATCCAATGCCTCCGCCTCCGCCTCAGTAAGTTCTTTGCGGGATTCTTTTCCGACATGACCGTAGAACGTATCAAGTGCCTCGTTTTCAGCTTGCCCGTAGGATCGGTCCTGTTTACGGACCCCTTCGAGAGGTTCTTTGAATTCGTAGAGAATGATACTACACATTTGTGTCTCCTTTTTGGTGTACGTTACCTGTGTTTCACCGGTGTATACCCGCAGAGGGCACCCCCATCAAATTTGATTGACAGCCCCGGTGCACGGGCCTATGGTTCGAGACAACCAATGTGAGGTGCACTATGCTAAAAAGCCCTACTGTAGAGGCAGCGGTTAAGTCCGCCTATCAATTTGAAGAACCCAATGTTCTTCTTTTCGACGAAGGTCTTTTCGTCACCCGTCAAGCGTTCCCTGATTTCCTGTCTGACCTCCAGAAAGACGGTATCATCGGCTCTCACTCAGAGGTAGTCAACCTTGCTAAAGAGGTTTCCCACGGTGGTAATAAAGGCTGGTTTATTCCCCCCGTGGGCGAGCTTTACGACATCCTCGCTTTCCTTCACAAGTACGACGGTAAGTTCACTCTGAGTAAGAATCCCCTCACGCAACTCTTCATCTTGTTTCTCTTGCAGGTCAAGAAGCGACCAGCGGCATGGACCAAAGGTACGACGCTTTATTTGAACCGGAACCACGAGTGGGAGAAGCCATTTGCGGCCTTCCTCCAGAGCCGGTTCTCGTGGACAGAAGACGACGCTGAGAAAGCTGTCCAGAAAATGCGAAGCCTTACCGACAATGTTGAGTTCATCACCTCCCACAAACACTGGCACACTTACCGAATCGACCTGAGAAGCTACTTTCCGGGTCAGAATCTGTTGGATACCGTAAACGATGGGGTGGAGTTTGAAGGGGGCTTCCTGTGGACCCGGTACAAGAAGGTAGACGGCTTGCGTGTTGTACCCACTGAGCGGCCCCAGAGTCCACAGGCTTTCATGAAGAAGGCAGATGGTACTGAGTGTCGTATTAGCCCACATGCTGCCTCTCAGTGGCTCAAGCGCATTGAACGACAAGACCCGAACAAGACCGCGAACCTTAAAAAGGTTACAACGCTAGTTCATTACCTGTTGCACGCCCGGCCCGTCATCCGAAAGAACCAGTACAAGCAGGTGCTCAAGTACAAGTCAAAGAAGCGGGCCGATTACCTGTTCTTTCACGGGTGGATTTTTGTACTGGAAGGTGATAACCTGAAAACGTGTTACTACAAGGGTGAAGACATCACCCAGCACGGATACCTTTTCCCAGAGGACGAACGACTATGAACGAAGAACTCACGAAAGAACACATCTACGCTTTTCTGGATAATTACTTCGAGCAGTTGCGCGAGTACTGTACTCGAACGACGACCTTAAACCAAGAGAAGCGGATTCGGGATGGAGCCATCATCATGATGGATACATTCATCCAAGACACGACCGACTTCCCGGAGGAAATGCAGGTCCAGTATATGACCCGCATCCAGAATAGGTTCATTTCAACCCTGAGGGATTACGACCGGAAGTGGCTCTGGGAGGTCTTCAATGACTTCTCGAAGAAAGTCCCAGAGGCCATGCTAAACTAACTGTCTTCCTCTTCTGACCCGTGTTCCCAATCCCTAAGAAAGTCCCCTACCGCCCGTTGACTTTCTGACGGAGACCCCCTGAAAGCATCTGCTACCTGAGCTAAAGCTTGTGCAAAGCTGTCGAAGGAATCCCCCAGCGAGTTCATGGCTAGGGGGATTTCCCCGGTTTCCGCAGACTGGTAGCTACCCCTCCCTAACACTGAAACATCTACTGTATGCTCGGTTGTACCGTGTGCCCGTAAGACCTTGGGGGGGGATTTGGCCCGTAATAGTATACCCTGCGTCTTCCCCGCGCGGAGTGATAAAGGTGAAATTGCCAGAAGGGTCTTGCACTTCCACGAAGAATTTAGAATGCCATTTCTCAACGTTCGCCAACAGTTCCTCATTACTGAGCAATTGGTATATGCACTCTGCAATTTGGTTGGGATCAAAACGTTTGAAGTCTATCTGGGAACAGCCTACTAGGAAACTACAGACATAACCGGACGTAGGCGACCACCCTAGATTGATTGTTACCCACTGCCCGTTTCTGTGGGAACTAACTAACTGGCAGTCGCTAAGTGTCTCTTCCCCATCTTCGTAATGGGGGGCGAAATAGGTAGTCTTGATTACTTCGTCAGGGAACAATGTTTCCAGAATCACCTCATTCTGGATTCTAAATAGATTGGTGATCACGCTCTTACCTCCGCCTTGTTATGCCGATGAAGTGCTTCCGGCACCTTACTACAATAGACTCTATATCACCCTCGAAGGTCTTAACCCCAGAAGGGGAACCAACCCTTAACCGAAACCCCAATCGGCCCGTGGTAGACGGTAATATCTTCAGAACCGCCTTGTACTCGTAGGAATGAGATTTAGAAGTGAATTTCAGCTTTGCTAGATTGCGGTGGGGGATGATCTCATCAAGGATCACATCAATGTGCTGCGTGAAGGGCGGCTGAAAGACCTTTTTTGCAAATTCATCTACCGTATTGCTTAAGATGTAGGTCTTGAATACGGGAATCGACTGTTCAATAACGTCGGCTAAGGTAGTGCTTTCCTCTATCTCTACCCTGTGAAGATTATGGGCCCCGTGGGTGGCTACCAAAAATGACCTTACCTCAGGCTGGTAATAGAAGAATAGTGTATAGGCTATGTGGCCTTCGTGGAGCAAAACTCTAACGTTTCCACCACATGGGAGGTTTTTAGGGCCTACTTTGTACTGAAAACGTCGCACCTCAAGTCTGACACCCAAACGCTCCGAAGCTTCTACTACACGCTCCTCATTAAAGCGGTATTCGTGCTCATAAGCATTGAAGTGATTAATCAGAGCCATCGTTGTCGCCGCCCAGCAAGCTTTCTAGGTTGTTTTCGATGTACTTTTCTATGGGGGCAGGGTCTCGGTACTGGTAGTCGTCCAGAGTGAGGGTACTCAGGATTTCAATCCTCCACCCATCCTCCGACATTCTCTTATTCTTCCTCGCCCTGCCGGTCCCTCTAACAGACTCAGTGAAACGATACTCATCCTTCTGTCGGTCCCAATAGCAGTAATACCTCTTCTGAGAACGGCTTGTTGGCCCGTTGATGGAGAACTCCAGCAATATATCTTTACCATGCTGGCCGTTAGAGAAAGCACTAAGGCCCTCTATGGTAGGTGTAAGACCCCGTTCAAAAATCAATTCAAGTAAGGTGTCGTTGGTGATACCACTCAAAAAGAGGCCGGTGTATCCTACGAATCGAATGTTGGACATCAGAAGTCTCTTTCAAAGGTCATTGAGGTAAGTGTACCACCTTCGATGCCTAGCATCAATCGTCGGTATCATCTGTGAACACATGAAGAGCACCATCCCGGTGCTCAAACCGGAAGCCTTTACCTTCATCCCGGTTTTCAACCCTAAAGCTCCCGCCTGTAGGTGTGGTAGGTGAGGCAGGTGGAGCGACACTGCGGATTTTTTCAGCGTCGGCAGATACCATAAACTCCCGAGCCTGTCTCATAGCTTCTTGCACAAGGCTCCCATTTCCTGCCTCAGGAAGGACGCTGTCAGGGAAGAGACGGCTAAACAAGGCGTAGGTTTGCAACCGGCTTAGATCAAAGTCCGCTTCCATTCTGTCAAGGATAGTCGACACGGCGTTGCGGTAATGGCGCTCTTCCGGTGTCTCTTCGGGTAATGGCGGGAAAGAGGGGGTACCTTCATAGGTGAAGCTGAGGTCTTCGAGGTCGTACTCTTGGAGTATCTTGGCGTCATACCAGATAGCGTCTACGAGGTCTGTGATTTCCTCATACGAAGTAGGCACGCTATAGACCATCCTCAGGTACTTCTGAGTGAAAGGGAAGGTCGGGGTGATAACATAAGCCCTGCCATTTTTGAACTTCATAGAAGCAGGAGGGTGGTCAATGACAGACGGGTTCGTGTCGATGTCAATATCACACGGGCTTGCGTCCATCAGAGATGCCTGAAAACGGCTCTTAATGAGGTGGCGATAGGTGTACTTAGCGAGCCACTTGATGCGTTGAATTTCCATTGTGATCTCCAAAAAAGAACCCCCTCGGACATAGGTTCGAGGGGTGGTTAGGGGTTAGATGTTGCCTGAAACAAACTCACTCAGCAAAGTAGGCACGCTTGTGTCAACGCCCACAATATCGAGCATTCCGGGGTCTTTAGGGTCCGCGATCGTGTTACGACTCGACTCGCAGGCCACTACCGCTACCCTTGCCTGCGCCACATTGTTTCTGCGGTACTGGTCAAGTGCCTGCTTTGGGTGGATTGCACCGTAGTTCGTCTCCGAGTCTGTGTAGATTACGAAAGCATCAAACTCACGGTTCGTCCGGCTAGCCCAGACCATAGGCAGGGCACAGTTGGTTGCCCCAAAACGCATAGAAGAGATGGTGCTGATAACGTCATCCAGCCGCTGTTTTGGCGAAATGGACAGGGGCTGCAACTCATGCGAAAAGCCCATCATCTCGTAATTTTCTTCAGTGCGGGCGACCGTCATTGCCATTGCCGCACTTACCTCACGCGGAGAAAGGCCCTGTAGTCCTGCGCAGGAAGCGTAGCCCATTGAGCCGGACACGTCCAAGGCAAGGCACATCCGCTTACCGGTAGGCTCCACGAAGTCGAAGGACTTGTAGAAGGCGTCATCAAGGGCGTCAATCACCTTTGGTGCTGGATTCCACGACAGGCTTCCCCGAAAGCCTTGCCCCCGGCCATACGTTCGCATCGCATTCAGGACAGTCATAGGATGGATACGTGCCCGCTTGAGGTAGTTCTCGTCTTGCAAGCGTTCGACAACCATCTTCGTAGCGTCCGAAGTGTTGGTGAGAAGGTCCAGTGACGTCATCTTACCGAGGTTTCGGATCATCGCAGTCAGTGGCATTTTCTGGAGCAAGGCTTCCCAGACCTCTACCGAGTTCAAAAAATCAGTAGGGACACACTCACGGGGGAGGTTGTGTTCCTCCACCAGAGCCAGCACCTCTGCAACAGAGGTAGAAGCCTGTGCTTTTTGTGCTGCCGCCACGCGAGCCAAAGCGCCTTCTTGCGATGACAATGAGCCTCTAGCAGCCCAGCCGTAGAGAGCATCCTTGACATCGTTCTCAGGTCTGACGTGTGCCTTGAGCAAAATGTCACGATGCGTCCAGCCGTTGCGCTGGCCATACTTAATCATCTGGTAAGCGACATCATCATTGGACTTTGCCTTGTACCAGTTATCAAAAGCGCGCATAGTCACACGACCCCACCCACCAAACGGCTTAATGAATTCCGCCAATTGTGTGAGGTGGTAGAACGTACGACACACTTTCGGAGTAGCCTCCGCAGCGGCACGGCGAGTAGCGACCGAGTTTTTCGACCCGTCATTGAACTTTAGCGCAAGGGCCAGAGCAAAGATGGCTGGGTCATTCTTCACAGCACGACCACTGTCAGATATGGCGACGATGCGTCCTACCACCGCAGGGCCATCAAGGGCCAAGGCTTCTTGAACTGCCGAAGCATTGTCCAAAGTGGTGGTCCGCTCACTTGCGTAGTACGAACCCCCTTCGGAGCCGAGAATCAAAAACCGGTCAAGTCGGGAAGTCAGCGACGTCTTGTATCCGTAACCGCCCCCATCATTCTTAATCTGGTCAGGGGAAATCGGCTCGGTCTGGGGCGTCGCACCTGTGTTTGCGTCAGACTTCTTGAAGTGCTTTGAGTAGTTCATCGGGTACTCCGCATAGTAGGGTGCGGGCCTCACTCCTTCGAGCAAGTCCCAAAATAGTAATGGGTCCACCTTTCGGCAGACCCATAGGAGTACCTATAACTATGTGACCCTGTCAAGCTATTCCCGTAGGTTGAAGCCCACTATATCCCCGTTCTCGACTTTGATGCGGGTTTCTTCGAGCATCCGTCGTATGGTCTTGGGGAAGGGAAACATGAAGAAATACATGGAGCCTGTGAACGTGTCTTGGATGAAGTCAAGAACAGGATCACCCACTTCACCGTGGACCCTGTAATACGCTAGCATCGTTCCTGTGTAACCTCGAAACTCCCAATAGGCCCGCATGGTGAGTATGGAAGGGAGAAGGGCGACGTAACTTAAAGGGAACCAGATGGGGTGCCGTTTCCAGTCGCACATGTGGACGACTTCGTGACACACTATCTTGTAAGTCCGTGGATCACTCCAGTCGCTGTACTCTTGTCGGTTAGGGAACACCAGAAGGTTACCGATGCCGTTGGAGTAGCGTTCGTAGAAGAAGCTCTTCCAATCCCGATCAAAGAGGCCTACGGCGGTTACAAACAGGTACACAACCCAAGCGGAAAATGACCCCCGGTACCAACCCTCCTCGTCTTTGTAGACGATGCGCAGGTCCGGTAATTCCTCCACTACAAATGTCTTGAGTTCTTCTACAGTCTGGTCCGGCACTTTTATTGACATAGGGGCCTCTTGTGTGAGATTCTTTCGATTACTAAAGAGTAACGGAGACAACCTATGGCCATCATCAACTACATCCCTCTTCACCTTGTGTACAAAGAAATTACCCACACCAAGAAGATAAAGGAGGGTGCTTGGATGCTAGTGTGGAGCGAACGCAAGAGTAAGCCTATCACCCTAGTGGTAGGTCAGTTGAAGCAGTTCACGAAAACCGGCTCCCTGACGCTCCACGTGAATAACAAGAATGATGTCCTCTTTTTGATGGAAGGGGAAAAGACTAGACCTCTAAGGTTTCTAGCCGGGAACATGACCTATAAACTCCAAGAGGATGGCGTCCGTGCGTGGAAATGGACGCAACCTGACGGTAATCAAGACAGGCCGGACCCCATCACACCCGGCTTATTTCGATATTTCACACAGTACAAGTAGCAGCTATGCCTTTGATGTTGAAAGCCAAAAACCCACGCCCCGGCGATCTACTCGTATGGTCACACCATAGCAGGTACTATAGTGTGGACCTTGATCCCCGGCAGGCTAGCTGCACTCCCGTGCTTGAACTCTGGCTAGGAACCGTGGACAGAAACGGGTACCCATTTCTGTGGTACCGCTGCGAGAGAACTCACGGTACATTCGTCATACAAACCATGAAAGAGTTCGCAGGGGCGTTCCATCCTTCCAAGGGGTGGAACCCTCAGGGTCAGAATGAACTGTTCAACCTTGAGGGTCAAGTCTGCGGGGGGCTAGATGTCGACGACCCCTACGCAGTGTACGATTACCTTAAAAGGTGCTGTAAAGTCCTGAGTTTCCATAAGGATTATGGCATTGAGAATGTCCCAGCCGACAGCAATTTCAAAGCCTGATGCCTCTCTTAACCAAGCCCTCCCGTTATTACGACTACGACCTCATAGTCGTGTCTCAAATACCCTTCACCTTCCATGTCGAAGGGGCATGTCTTTCCTTGTACCTTGGCCACTACCATCAATACCGGGAACACCCTCCCTACGTTGAGCCTTTTTGTAAGCTCGTATGCTGGCCTGACGGACGCCAAGACCTGCGAGATGTTTATGATGGAAGCGTTTTGGAGATAGGCACGACAGAGGAAGATGAGAACACCCTAGAAGGTGTTGTTCTAGGGGCCTTGAACGAATCCGACACCTATGCCGCGCGCCAGTACCTACGACTTCTGGTCCCGAAGCTCTGGCCAGTCTACCGCGCCCGTGTACGAGAGCGTGCCTTACGCTACATACCCTAGACAGAAGATCCCCTTTCAGCTACCCTATCGAAGAACTTGCACAAGCTAGAAAAAAACCCTAAAGGAGAGAACCGATGAGAATCATAGTTTTGATAACGCTAGTAGGCGGTCTAATCGGCTGTAACTCAGCGGAAACAGATGCCTTGAAGAAAGACCTAGAGCTTTCTCAGAGGAAGGTAGAAGCATTACAGGCGGAGTTAAGCAAAGCTACGGCTGAGATTGCCTCCTGTACAGATCACGTAGAGGCTACCTGCCGTAAGCTGGACGAATCTAACCACGCTTCGCAGGCTCAGTTCTTTGAAGTCGGGTCTGAGTATACTAGTGTACCCTGTGTTAGAGGCTTCCGTACCCGTATGTACAAGGAAGACATCAAGAGAGGTTGGGTCTACCTGAGGTATGAGGTAGGTGATAAGACGCACTTCTCGGACCGCCTTATTTACGCGGGGGACAAATCCCATCGCAATTCTCTGCGAGTGGATTCAACGCTCATCAGTGTTGAATCTTGCGACGGAGACACAGGCACCTGCTCGGTGAGTTGCAGAAATCTCACTACTTCTCACGCCCCAGCCTGCCCTTAATTATGAGTCTCGACATCGCCCTACATTACAAGGACATCGCCCGTATTACCTTAGGGGAGTACGGGGGGAAGGTCATAGACCCCGAAGATCTCGTACAGGAGGTGTGCTTGAAGATTCACCGTCTTAACCAAGGGTCAAGTCCTTATGACCCGGACAAGGCTACCGTCAAGCATTACATTCATATCGTAGCCCGAGGCGTTTGGATCAAGAAGGTCACCCGTGACCGGGGCGAGGTCAATGAGGACTACCAAACTCACCGTGAGATTTATGCTCCAAGTCTTCAAGCAGACCAATTCGAGGACTACCTACTGCGACAGCTTGACTTTGAGGATGTCTTACCTCGAAGGGTATTCTTGCTTTTGAAAATGGGCTACAACCAGTCTGAGATCAGTGAGCTTCTGAGTACTAGTGTGTACCAAGTGAAGAAAAACAAGACGCTACTCAAGAGACTCGCCAGCGATTACATCGCTGCTCAATAGTTCCAGAACCCTCCTGAGGTACCGCTGGGAAGCAGCTACCCTTCCGGTGCTAGACCTCACCTCCAAAATGCGCTTCTGATAATAGCAAAACCACATTAGCATGTGGTTTTGAGGCAATGCCTCGTGCCCATCCAGCACCGTTATCGCACCCTGCTTTATCAAAAGCCTCAGATGGTCACGGACCGACACCCATTTGTAGTAATAGAGGTCGGGCCTTAGCTCTTGGACCTCTTCATGAATCTCTTCGACATCCCCGTATTTGAAGGGGGTGTCTTGGATGTAGGTATCCCGTAACCACAGAAGATAGGCGGCTGCGTTTTCAAAAACAGGCTCTCCTGCGTCCACGATACCTTCTTCGTACTCGACCTTGGTAGGGAAGCTCATACCGTCACCTCACGATAATCTGTTTATAGCTCATTGAGAGTGAACCTTCTAAGGCTCACCGGGGAGCCTCACACCCAGAGATCACAATGAGCTTGTCAGACTGGCACAACAAGTTCGGGGGCCGCTATTGGCGGGTAACCTCCGAAGGGATTGAAACCAAAGACTCAGGATATCTCCGATCACGAGGTAAGCCTACCACCATGATGACTCTATGGGAAGACTTCGGAGAAGAGATATACTACGCCTCCAAAGAACTGAATGTCCCTGCCGACATGATTGCGGCAATGATACCCATCGAAGCGGTCCGTGATTCAGAGGGACACTACGACCCTAAATCACTTCGACTGGAGCCGGGATACACCTCAGACGCAAACACACCCCACCGAGTAAGTCCCGGTCTGATGCAGACACTGATTTCAACCGCAAAATCAATGGCTAGAAAGTACGACTTGATAGAAGAGGATAAGGTAACCCGAGAGTTGCTGTTTGAACCTCATTACTCCATCCTCTTGGGCGGTGCCTACATCGCCCACCAGATTGATAAATACGGACCGGACCCTGTGCTTATCTGCTCAGGATACAATGCCGGTTCTGTTCGCAAAACATCACGCAACCCTTGGCACCTCATCGCCTATGGCGCTACGAGGATTGACCGCTACGTCCAGTGGTTCAATGATTTTCACGCCGCCGCACGAGACGGTCTGGTTGAATTACCTGACGACATCGTTTTATCTCTCACACACATGAAGGATATTTGAAATGCCCTCAAGCAAGATAGCTCAACACGTTAATGACGCCCAGCGCCGGGTTTACGCCTCATTGCCTCACGAGATGAGAGTCGCCCATGCCCTCGCCCGAATCCTACAGATCACAGGAAAGCAAGAACAGGCACACAGGATTGTGGCGAATCTCGTACAGCGTAAATTCGGCAAGCGTCACGTCGTTGCCTACTCTGAAGGCATGATCACGAAGCTGGTTGAAGACGAGATTAGGAAAGAAGGTGTCCGTGACGAACTTGAAATATTCGGAGAATCCCTCCCGAATCTCGATTGGGGGAAGTACTACCTCACCATCGTCAACAAGTTCACCAGAAAGTTCAACCTAGACAAGTTCCAACGGGACGAGATCTTATCAGAGGTTGTTTCCGATACCGTCATGGGGACTACCCTGTTACCTGACCGGGGACGAAGCACCGCTTGGAAGCACAACGTGGTTGGGTACCTCCAAGAGTGGGCCGAAGCAGGCCACGATGAGCGAACGATCAAGAAGTTGCTATTCAAATTCCTCGGGGACAAGACCACCAATATCGTCAAGCGGTATATGGCCGTTCACGTCAAGCAAGAGAAGTCCTTTGAGTCAGGCCGACCGGGGGATGACTATGACGGCGGGGGGATGTACGAAGATCTCTTCACGATGGACGGACTATCCTCTGGCCAGATGAGTTCCTACATGTCTCTCTTACGGGATAATCCCGAAGTCAGAAACCTAGTAAAAACGATGGACAAGTGGTTGCAGCGTCAAGATGATGAGTACTCGCTTATCTGGAAGGCTTACATGAGTGACCCGACAGCTAGTATGGAAAATATCTTGAAAAACAAGGTCCGTGGGCCGGGAGGCTCGATGCCTCTTTGGGAGGCTCTAGGCTTTGAAGAGAATTCCAGATCTAACGTCGGCAAGTTGGCCTACCGCCTTAAAAAGCTACAGGCACTTCTCAAGCGTAAGTGGCCTGAGATAGAAGACGCCTTGACGAGCTTCTGATACTATGGATCAACTCAAAGACCAACTTATACGGCTGGGATCAACGAACCCCGATCTTCGTAAGCATCTACGTCCCATTTTGGATGTGGTAACTAAAACCGGTGGGATCTTCGAGGCACCACCGGCAATGGTGAAAAGCATCCGTGAGTGGGTAACAGCAACTTACGCAGCCTTGACTTAGCCTGAAAACACGGATTTTGATTAGAGGTGGCCTACTGCGGGCCACCTTTTTTCATTTTCTTTTGACGGACTTTACGGGCTAGGGTATACAGTACCAGATGCACGACTACAGACGACGACTAGGAGAGAGTCATGACGACCCAGATTAAAACGAGCGGCGGCACTGAAATTATATTCCAAAGCAAGATGACGCCGTGTCGGGAAGATTCGACTATGCGTCACGGTTTGCTGCAACACTTAAAAATAAAACACAAAATGGGTGCCGACGACTACCAGCGTCGGTATGGCTCACGAGCACCTATGTTCGGGGCTGAGGTGATGGATGCCTTCTATTCGGAGGTGAAGCGTAAAGGAAACAAGAGCTACCACAACTACCTTGAAATTGGGGACATTAAGATGCGGGCACAGAGCGGGCAGATGGCCCACTGCCCTACTCGCCCTAACGGTTACAAGTATCCTGTGGAAGGCAAGGCTGGCCTCGCTGCGGAGAGGGTCGCACGGGCCTTTAAGTACGGTCGTAGCATTTACCTCTACGGTCCGGCAGGGACGGGCAAGAGTGATATGTTCCGTGCGCTGTGTCACGATCTGAATAAGGAATACTCCCTGTACCCAATGCGGGAAGACCTTGATACGGCCCTTTACATGGGCCAGATGCAGGTTGTCATTGATGAAAGGACGGGCACGAATAAGACCGAGTACATCCCCGGTCGTCTACTCCATGACATCCAAGGGCGGGTAGGTTTAGACGGTGTTCGTCGGCCCGTATGTATCGTGTTCGATGACCTTGATAGAGGTCCGGCTGAATGTCAGGAGCTTCTGCGCCACATCCTAGACGGTGCACAAGAGGTCTTCATCCCCGAGCTTGGAAAGTCCATTCCAGTCTTCCCCGGCACCCAGATTGTAGCAACAGCAAACAGTCGAGGGGCTGGTGATGACTTCGGAACGTACGCAAGCGTCCAGACAATGGATAGCTCGATTCTAGACCGCTTCGGGCGCTTCGTGGAGTACGATTACCTCCAGCCTAAGGAAGAGATTAACATCCTGCGTAACAAGTTTCCGTACGTGGACAAGCAGTGTAGATACGCTTTCAGTGACATTCAACAGGTCACTGAAACCATCCGTTCCATGATTTCTTCCAAGGAAATCTACATTGGATTCTCACACCGTATTCTCACAGAATGGTGCGAATCGTTGGTCGAATTGGTCCAAGAGAATCGAGGCATCTACAGGTCCGAGTTGCTTCGCAAGGCGGCACAAGACTGGCTTGAGCGTTTCGATGAAGATGTCCGTGAAGAGCTTATCAGTCGGGCACTTACTATGCTGGTAGCGTGATTGTTTTTGACGGACCGACCCTGCTAGGGTATATACCGGTGAGACGACTACTAGGAGAAAGACCATGACTAAAGTTTTCAAAGGCGCAAGCGTACAGCGCCACAATCGGATACTGACGCAGGGTATCCTGCGTAACACGGAAGTGCAGGTGAGGCAGGTGGGCACAGAGTTCTGGAACAGTTCCGACTTTTGTGTGCTCTACTTCCTCTTGGAGCTTTGCAAGACGGGGTGGGAACCTTCCTCTTGGAATTCGGTTTCGGCAATCTGGCGACGGGCACAGGCGGAGATGCCTTCCGAAGATACGCTGTCGATTGCAGCCACTCCCGATGATGTTGACCGGGAGTATCTTCGGATGCTTGACGGGGGCATTCTTCATGAAGCCTTCCATACCTTCTACACGGAGAAAGGGGAACTTAACTGCGATAGGATGCACCAGATCCTATCTGACAATTACCGAGACGATATCCCCTACCGAGAGTACCGAAGCCTGTTCAAGTCGCTCTGGAACATTTATGAGGATTCTATGATTGAGCGCCGTGGCATGGTGGACTTTCCGGGCGCTCTATGGTCCCTTCAAGCAGTCCACGAGATGGTTTGGGAGAAAGAGTCCGCACCCCGCAACATGCGCATAGGGACTCAAGGGTTCGATTCAAAAGGGCGACCTATTCAGGCTTTCGATGAGATGACGCATTTTACATGTTACCTGCGTGACCAAGTGGAGAATTACTTGGATAATGCTCCCTTCGATGAGTACGAGCCGGGAATACGCCAACTTCTTGATACGGAATTCAAAGACCTTATTGACGCGGGACGTACCTCCAAAGACTCGTACGATGCCTTTGAACTGGCAATGAAAACACTCCACCGCATCATTGACCTTAACGAGCCTAATACTGGGCAAGAGAGCGGTGATTTACCAGACCCGTCTAAAGGTGATTCGGGAGCTTCTAAGGATTCAGGTGAAGGTGGCGGTAAATCCTCCGACTCTGAAGGTGACGGGGATGGTGGCGATTCCGAAGGTGCCAGTGGCGAGGGTGATGAATCCGATGATAAGGGTGATTCGGGTTCAAGGGGCGGTGACAGTAATGACAAAGACACCGAAAGCGACTCGACTCAAGGTGGCGGCGGTCTAAGGGGGAGTGACCAAGAAGCTCTTAGGGACGTTCTCGCTAACTCTAAGAATGCTGACCAGATGCAAGACCATGCCGATGTCATCAATGACTTGGCCGCTGACCAGTTCGGGGAGGTCCCTAACTATCCCCTGCCGTACACCCGTGAGTTTGACGAAGTGAACTACATGAAAGTGCGGGAAAGGGACTTGCCTCAGTTTAAGAAACTTTCCGCTGAGGTTCGTAAGGATACGCTCTACATCCGATCGAAAATGGTCGCTTTCCTGCGCGGAGACACAAAAACTCGCCGGATGCATAGGCAGGAACGTGGTCGTCAGTTGTCGGCACGCAGCATCCACGAAGTGGTCTACAAAGAAAAGCCGAAGCCTTTTCAAACCAAGACCGTCCAGAAAAGAGCACAGGCCGTAGTATCCATCGTCGTAGATGAGTCTTGGTCGATGAGGTACCACAACCCAGAAAGGCTTCTAGCTACCTTTGCTGTGAGCTTGCAACAGCTTCGCATACCTTTTGAAGTAATTGGGTTCCAGTCTGGGGGTCCTAACTCGTTGGTCGCGCAGGACAAAATGGCAGGAGATATTGAAAGGCAAGGCTTTACTCGCACCGATGCGGTCATCTTCAACGTCTTCCGCACCTTCGATGAACCTCTCACAGACAAGGCTCTCTCCAAGCTTATGCAAACTCGGACGCAAGGCGGCACGCCATTGGAAGATGGGCTAGACTTCGCCGCACGACGTCTTGTGGAACGGCCAGAAGAGCGGAAGGTACTGATTGTACTCACAGACGGTGAGGCATGGGCGACCCGAGGTAAAGTCTATATGACGCTAAGGAAGCGGTGCGAGCTTGCCAACAATGAAGCAAAGATGCTTGAGTCTAAGGGCGTCGAGACCGTGTTCGTAGGCTACAAGCACGAGGGGGTCAAAGACTTTGACAACCACATCTACATCAGCAAGATGGGAGAGTTCGGGACCAAAATGAATGAGTACCTTATGAGTGCACTCCGCCAAAGAAAGTTTTGACGGCCTAAGGTAACTAGGGTATACAACCCCAGAGCAACCACCGACGAACGACTAGGAGACAGACATGCAATACAAAAACGGCCAACTTTATTTTAAGGCTGAGGACGTGAGAAACTTCACCGGCCTCACAGACGGGCAAATTTATGCGGCTCGGAATCGGGGTGACCTCGATCCCGTCCAGTTTGTAACAGGAGGCGACTGCTACTACCAGCCAGAAAGGCTTCTAGCTATCCACCGCCGCATCCTCTCAGAGGGGAAAGTAGGCAGTGCCTCGCTTCGCCGCAATCCTGTCATCTCTTACAAAGGGGAGTACTACCGGGCTATCCGGTCACTCCGAAAAGATGGCTTTTCCGTGGAAGACGTCGCCACCTTGATTCAGTCGGATATCGGTGCTGGGTGGGATGTAGATTACCGCCCTGAGCTTGCCCCAGATGATGCGGTAAACTTCACCGACATCAAGATAAAGCACAAAGAGGCTGCGCGGGACCAGAAGCAAGCTACACGACCACAGCAGACTCTTGAAGGCAAGTCCGAAGAGAAGATTACCTTCTCGATGCCAAAGGCGGACATCTTGCCTTTTGACTTCAAGCTTGGGCACGACACACCTCCCACCCTCGAAGACGACCAGACCGTCCAAGAGGAGTTTGAACTGGTCAAGGGCTGCTTCGGATTCTTCGACGAAACGAACCCGGAGTGTAGTGAGAATTGCGCCTTCAAGAATAACTGTGCAGTGGCCCGTATGAACATCTTGTCAGCCTTCGCCCGCCAGTTGGAAGGGGAGGACGTGGATGTAGAAGCAGTCCAACAGGAAGCCATTGCGGAGTATGAGAGCCGTATCTAAGAGATAGCCAGCCAAGCTGGTGACCTTATCATCAGGGCTGTCACCCTGATGTGTCCCCTGAGGGCTAGTCACCCTCATCTTTTACAAAAGGGGACTGTCGTCGGCAAAGCCCCTAACCGAATCAAAAGGTTAGGGGCTTTGTTTTATCTAAGGCCCCTTACAAGAGCCTTAGAGACATTATAGGGATTTGCAGCCTCTACCACCGACATTTCACCCTCAAATGTCTCTAAGGCTCTTGTAAGAAGTCATAGATGCCTTTAGCTCTTGACTCCGCCTACCGTCGTCGCTATGCTCCCCAATGACGGATTAGAAACCGTCGCCGGTACCGCTACCTGATTTTTCTCATCAAGTAGCCAGATGATACGTCCGGCTGGGGTCTCCGCGCTCCCCTTTCTTAAAAAGAGCGTCGATGTAGAGGACTGAGTATCATCGCCCTTCAAGGGTTCAAGCTCAGTGACTCCCAACGGCAACACGCCGGTTCCTCGCAAGAGGTAGCTAATGGATTCCCCAATGACTTCCTGAGTCGGGGAATGACGGCTGATGGGAATCGCCCTGTATGGACTCTCCAATGACTTCCTGAGTCGGAGAGTGACCAGAGCGTGCTGCAAGAGCGACCCTGTGAGAAAGGGTCATCTTGTGATTCCCGTCTACCAGCGTAACAGACCTCTTCCGATGGATGCCCTACAAGGCATGAAGGTCATGGGACTGTTGCTTACGGGTACCGGAGGCAAGAGGTTTGAGACGGTAAGTAGTACCTACTATCAGTAGTATCCTAGTAGGTAACGGGACATACCCTGTATGTCCCTACTATACGTCTCTTATCAGTCTTCACCTTTACGAAATGGCAATAGTAACAGTGGTAATAGCAATAGAATAAACAGCACATACAGAAGCTATAGCTGTATCAGCAACAGTAGCGTATGTAGCACGAAGTGCGGAAGTAGCGGATGTTGCAGCAACAGATACCGTAGCAACAGCAGATGGAAGAATGTGAAACGTTCTGAATGGTTACTCCTAGTTTTCACTAGGTTCTGAGGACTCTCTGGTAAGACCTCTCTTGCTAGAGAATGAGTTCTCTGAGGTTCCAATCAACTTTCCCCTTCTCTCTTCAACGGATCTGGTACAGTAGAAAACTGATTCGGATATTGGACTAACTCCGAAAGGTGTGAGTCTCACTGAATTGGCAGTAATCAGGGCGGGAAGAAAAAAAGCGGCTCTCAGGGCTTGTACAGGTGAGTTGCAATTTTTTTCGACCAGAATTTCTGTGATCTGGGTATAGTGTGAGTAGAAGAAGGCCCTTCGGTCTTCGATACTAATACACAGCTACCAGCGAATTAGATGACACTAATACGTGGAGACACCCCATGATTTATGACGAACCTGAAACCGCCTCTATCGACGACCTTCTAGAAGACTACATCCAAGCCTTGGTTGGAGTTCCCGAAGAAGTCGAGATAGAGAAGACCGAATCCGCCACAACCTTGATCTATACGATTGACGTTATCCATGATGACCGTGGCAAGATTATTGGGAAGGGGGGTTCCATCATCAACTCCCTCAAAACCATCTTCAAGGCTCTCGGCTGTAAGCACGGTAAAAAGGTCATCCTCGAAATCAAGGAATAACCTATGTCCCAACTACACGAAATTATCGAGCAAGCCATCCAAGCTTACGAAGGTGGCGAACTGGACAGAGGGGAGCAACTGTTCAAGCAGGTAAGACTTCACTCCATTGAGAGAGCACCGGCTGGGGACCAGAGAGCCTTCCGAACACTCCTACAAACACGCAACCTTTACTGGCATGAGATTCAAGCTCTCCGTAAAGAGCGGGCAAGTACAGGTAGTTTTTGGGATGAGCTAGAGTTCTCATCTCTTGAAGAGAATGGCGGCAATCCTGTTGACTTCGCAACCTTAGAAGACGATGGTAGCGTGCCGGAGTCTCTTCGGTTTCAAGCCTTCCGCCTCGAAGTGAGTAAGGCTTACGGAGATTCCACGATAGACATCCCATTCCCTGCCTTGTTTGATACCAAGCACCACGGCTACACCGTTTTCCAGTATGAGAAAGCACCTGAGGAAGCCTTATCGGAACTTGTCAGGCTGTACAACAGTTCGGGCATGTTCACTATGGACGCCGACCAGATAAGCTATGAGCCGACGACACCCTTGCAGAATTCAGTAGAAGTGAGCCTAGAAGATGAATAAGGGCTTGCTTAAAACTGAGATGATCTGTCAGAGCTTGTGGGAACGTGACGTTAAGCTGGAACTCCCTTGGATGGCCGAGGGGAATGTGTTCTACCTCTACTTTGTCCGCCCCAAAGAGGGTACGGTAGACGGACTGTTTCTTGTAGAGAAGCGGCTGGACATGTACGACACCCGTGAGAATGGGTATGTGCAGCGGCTAAGGGTACGACCTGCCACTGACGCCGACCTCCAATAATCCTTTTATACCTACTATCAGTACTCATTTACCTTAGTGGAGAACGCTGTCATGACGCTCAGAGAAGAACTTATCCGCCTCGGCTCAGTCCGCAAAGACTTACGCCCTCATATCCGACCCATACTCCGTCGAACCTCTTCCGCAGAGGCCCAAATATCGAAGTTCTTCAAGGATTGGGGTGACGCCCGGTCACCAGAGGAAGGCTTCGCTGAATTTGCTGGGGATTTTGCTGATGACACCCTTCAGCAGCTTCAAAGAGGCTCGCAGTCTCAGTTAGTAGATGATGTCATGTACGCCTTAGCTCAGGATAGAAAAGGTCTTGCAGAGGGTGTTACCGTATCCGATGTTGTGGAATGGCTCCAGTACAACA
>Ga0307980_1000237_pt1 | contig 27000 bp, 25 predicted proteins | sample OrgLakmetage1060_FD_201817 | JGI IMG/M metagenome (GOLD analysis project Ga0307980, IMG submission 201817) | Saline water microbial communities from Organic Lake, Antarctica - #1060 | ecosystem: Environmental > Aquatic > Non-marine Saline and Alkaline > Saline | place: Antarctica: Organic Lake... | reverse complement strand
CACCAGGCAATACTGCAACAAGTCCAGCCACATTTGCAACGGCGTATGCAATTATAATTGCACCAGGATTTATGATGTTACCAAATGCAAGATACACGACAAAAATAGTCAAAATTTCAGTAAAATTCATCATCATTGTCCACAAAAAAGGATAGCGAAGATCTTTCCAGTTTTTGCGAACGTGCTTATAGTCTTTGTGCAAGTCACCAAACAGTTTTTCTATTTTTCCGATGTTGATAGGTTTTTTATTTTGCTTGTGAAAAAACTGTAATACTTTGTTGGCAAATTTTGGTAATACTCCAGTAAACTGCTTGACTCGTTTTTCGTCGCTAATAATATAAACAATAATAAAGGATATAAAAACTATAAACGAAGAAAGCGAAGAAGCTATTAGTATAATGAGACCGCTGGCATTACCGAACAAAGATAATAGTACGAGCGCTATTTGCAAATAAATTATGAATGACAAAAACGTTAGTACGTGGCGCGACGTTTGAAGCAAGGTTGTTGTTGAACCCTTGACGCCTAATTTTCCTAATCTGACCCCCAGATAACCAAACCCAGACACGCCACCTGATGGAAACACATTGTTCACGAAATTCATTTCAAGAGCGACTTTGAGCAACTCTTTTGATCGAATCTTCTGGCCGAGAGTCTTTAAATAACTCTGGTAGAATTTACCTGCAGAATAATAATTTACAATCTGAATTGGAATAATAAGTGCCATCCAGGCCAAGTTCAAAGATGTAAATTCTCCGAAAGCGTCGCCTATTTGCCCTCGAGCAAAAACGACTAATAATAATAGTGCAAGGATAGTGACGACATTAATCCAAAACTTGAATGATTTAAAATTCATAACTACCCTGCCTGTCCTTGTACTGTTGTATTTGCTTCCACTTCCATCCATAATAACAGTAATGCACAAAACTATAGCAATATTAGGACGGCAGCCAGCCCTTGGTATTGCCGAGCTAGAAAGTATTTACGGCGCAGCCAGTATTAAGTCTTTTGGTAGTCACTGCTTATTGCAGGAAGACATCACGAAAAGTTATTTTAGGCATCTTGGTGGAACAATACGAGTGGGTACGATACTTGCTGATATTGATGCGACCAATTGGAAAACCATAGAAAAGCGAATACTTGATAATAGTGAATCACTTTTCCCGGAAGTTGACGGTAAGCTTTCTTTCGGTGTCAGTGCTTTTGGCGTAAAAGCTTCCGGCAAAGATATTTCTAAAACTGCTTTGCTTCTGAAAAAAGCTATTAAATCAAACGGTCAGTCAGTGCGAATGGTTCCGCAAAAAGGAACTGAACTTAACGCTGCTACTGTTCTATATAATAAGCTCACTTCAGAAAGAGGCGTCGAGCTACTAATCGTTTCTGATGGTACAAAAACAATCGTTGCCAAGACGATAGCCGTTCAAGATATTGATGCTTACGCCGAGCGTGATCATGGACGGCCAAAACGAGATGCAAAAGTAGGCATGCTCCCCCCTAAATTGGCTCAAATTATCATAAACATGGCTGTCGGACAGTTTACTACTAAAACTAACGGAGAACGAGATCAGATTGGTGCGACGACGAGTAGCGCAACAAGTGGTATTCCTGATACCACGCGTGAGCGACACAGCCGACAAGCCGATATAAATCGTGCTCCGTTAGTTTTAGACGCGTTTTGTGGTACAGGGGTAATACTACAAGAAGCAATGTTAATGGATTACGACGTATACGGCACTGATTTAGAGCCTCGTATGATTGAATACTCAATCGATAATTTAAAATGGCTTGATACACTCTACCCTGATGTTGGCGATTATCGCCGTGTAGAAGTAGGCGACGCGACATCATTTACATGGAATAGCCCTGAAACGATTGATTATGTCGCCGGCGAAACTTACCTTGGGCAGCCGCTATCAACACTCCCACCAGGCGATCAGCTCAGCAAAATCATGCATGAAGTGAACAACTTGCATCATAAATTTCTAGAAAATATTGGGTCTCAATTGAACTCTGGGACTCGACTATGCTTAGCAATACCGACTTGGCGCGGAAAACATGAATTTCTACACCTGTCAGTGCTTGATTATTTGGCTGATTTGGGCTATACTCGTATGAGATTTGAGCACGTTTCAGATGAAGACTTGATTTATCACAGAGAAAATCAAGTTGTCGGACGAGAACTACTCGTGCTAACAAAGAATTAATAGAGAGAAGGATCGCATAAATGTCACATGTTAAAGCGGGTGGTACCGCTAAAAATATCCACGACAGTCCCGGCCAAAGACTAGGCGTTAAGCGCTTTGGTGGTCAAAAAGTACGCAAAGGCGAAGTTTTAGTTCGCCAAGTTGGACAGAACAAACTTGCTGGAAAAGGCACCTACCTTAGCCGTAACTTTACTATCCACGCAGCACAAGACGGCATCGTCAAATTTGTCGCTAGGCGCAAAAAGAACTTTACAGGCAAAACCGTTCCCCGCACCGAAGTCACAATCGTCTAATTATTTCTATACAAGAAATTTAAATACCTCTCACTTCATGAGAGGTATTTTATTTATGTGTTTTGCCCGTAAGACTAAGCCATTCTGCCATCTACCCTATCCTTGAAGTAACTCTTAAATGTTGCAGGCTGCATACGCTGAGCTGCAAGATCCATTTCACCATGAGTTATTCCTGGTAATCCGGCTAATTTTAGCTGAGCGTTGGCTAGGTTCATGAACAACGAGTTATTCACTTGAGCGAACGGTCGCACAATTGCACCATACTGATACTGTTCTGCTACCAGACCTACAATCTTATCTATGTCAGGGATTTCTTGGTTTAAGCTTTTGACAATCTCATCACCTTTTTGTTGCATAGCATTAAAATATTCATCGTTTCCTTTTCCGTCTGGATAGTAGAATCTGTATGATTCATTTTCTGCTACACCATTATCGTCATATGATAGAGTATCTTTTGCTCTGAATTCAGGGCTTATTCCATCCAAAATTACTTCATGTACACTTGTAGAATCAGGTGTAGAACGGTTAAATCTGTCTTCATACTTATCGTTATATATCCTAGCCGTTTCAGAAACGCTTAATGCTTGTCTAATTCTTTTGTTTACAGCAATTCCTTCTCCCAAGAAAACACCTCGTTCTGATTCTTTAAGACCATTTTTAGCTCCACCAACTTTATTATAAATATTATTATCAGTTGCTATAACGTGTGCAACTTTTAATGCATCCTTAAAAGATTCTTTATCTTTATAAAGGTCTCCATTTGTAATAGAGTCGACTAGCATTTTCCTAGCATTAGCTTGAGTCTCTAGATATTCAGCATCAACTTCTTTACCATTATTTCCAGAAACACGTACAACTTCGTCTGAAGAGACTAGACTTGCTTGATCCTTATTTGACTCTAGTAAATTCTTTGGAAGTGATTCATTTTTAGATTCAGGCCTCCAAGTGTCGTATTTAGAAGTTCTCAGGCTTTCAGGAGGCAGCAACTCTTCAACTTCAACTTCAACTTCTCGTGATAAACCTATTCCTCCAAGTTGTGTTGTCATTCCTCTGGTGAGTTCTTTTCGTAACTCAAATTTTTGCTCTTCAGTTTCTGTGGAATCTTTTAGTTTAGGGGCCAATATCACGTTTGTCCCATTCGTGGAGCAAGAATCAATAACTTCTAATTCTCCATTTTCAGTGATCCTTATAGAACCATGACCTTCGCCATCACTATCAAGCTTTCCTTTGCCTCTACTGACTAGGGGGTCGGAGTCAATAGTGAGTCCTTTGTTAGCATAACGTTGCGACGGTAGATTTGGGCTACGACCAATATGCATTGACGTATCAGGCTCTCTATCAAAAGCATCTTCTCTCTTAACGCCTGCTACTGCTACTAAAGCACCGGACTCATTTGTCTCTACACCGACTGTCATAAAACGATTTTCATCTTCATAAAAACCAGTTCGATAGCCCTCTTTAACTTTTGTGTCGATAATACCAATTTTATTATCTCCTACTTCTACTACAGCAAGTAGGTCGCCGGGAACACCTGCTACTTCAAATCCTTCTTCCGCAGATCTCAGCGGTTTCAAGTCGTTAAGCGAAAACTTCGCCTCAGCTTCAACACCCCCGCCTTTGGATAATTCGTAAAGCTGCGGAGACCCATCACGGTTGAGCGTATCGATAGGATTAAGCACTTGCTGTACTTCTGAAGCACTTGGCACTGGAGGCGCTTGTTCGCCGCCAAAACCTGGAACTTTAGTGATCATAACTACTCGTTCCCTTCATTGATTTCTCTTATATTCTCTATATACCCACGCAGCGCATTATGACCTAAGCCGAGACTACGTAGCTCTTCAATGTTTAGTCCACTTTCCTCTATTAATTTCCTATCTTCGAAGTAAAATTCGTCTGTACTAAAAGCGCCAGCTATCTCGCCCAGTATTCTGCCTGCATGGACAGTATATTCATCGGTTTGAACGCCTTCATGATCGTAATTCTTATAAGAATGAGTGTACATTTGCACATAAACCTCTGTGTCATCATACATACCTTTCCAGATGTCTGTTTCAGGATCTTCTCGGACTTTTTGTGCTGAAATTAAACTTAGAATGTCTTGAAGCATCTCTTCAGTATCTTCTGGTAATGATTCGCCGACGACAGTCTCTCCGTACTGTCCACCAGTGAAGATATAACTTTCTGAACTTTTCATTTTGTTCAACTCTTCTATGCTGGGCATATCTTCATCGGGTATCTGAGGGCCAATAATCATATTCTCAAAACCACTCGGACTTTGAGTAGAGCCAAAAGCAACCAACCCATCCCATCACCTAAATCCTCTGTGAACTCGGGGTCTGATGGATACTCGTCTTTAGGGTTGACTGCTTTAAATTGCGGTATGCCTATCCCAGCAAACCGACGCAATATATTTAAATTAAACTCCATAGAAACTTCAAGATCACCGCCTTTGTACTTATCAATAAGCTCTAGTTCTTTTTCAAACTGACTGGGAGGTTGCGGTGGGTTTACTTGTTCTGACATATGCTATTTCTTAAACCAGTTTTCGGTCTGAGCCGTTGGTAAATTTCTATTCACTACAGTTTCTGAAGGTGTTACAGACGTCGGTGAAACTTCTTGAGTTGTTTCTCGTTGTGCACTAGGCCAATCAGAAGCAGTTTCAGGCAGTCCTTTAGCGACTCTTTCTGTCGTTGTTAAATCAGGAGCCACCACCCCTACTTCAGGAAGCGCTACCCAACCGATACCTCTTTTAGTAACATTACCATCTACTTCAGGGACCTTTCTCATTTCTAGTGTTGACTGCTGAGCAGTTTTGTCTATATCTACTCCATCACTACCCAATACTATTGCATCTACATTATCGTTAGCCGATGCTATTGCATCTCTTTGAGCGTCTCCACTATTAATTCTAGACATATCTTGAGCGATCCATTCTGGTTGCGGTGATTGATCTGGTGTCTTTGTCATCTTGTTTGTTTGTATTTTTTTATTTTATTAATTAGTATATTAATATTAGCATAAGTTTAATAAAATGTCAACGATGTGTTACAGAATAAAAAACGCCTCTGAATCAGAGACGTTTTTAGGCTAAATGCTATACGTATTACATGTTTAGGTGATGCTTGACACGCTCAACCACGTCAGCAATCACAACTTGTGATTTGACCAAGTAATCATCAACTCCTAGCTCTTCTGCCCTGGCCTTGTCTGATTCTTGAGAGAGTGCTGTCAGCATAATGACTTGCAGATTGGCGGTTTCTGGTGTGTTGCGTAATATATCTAATACGTCGAATCCAGATACTTTTGGCATCATGACATCAAGTAGTATTAAATCTGGGCGAAACTCTAGCGCCGCAGACAGTGCTTCTTCCCCGTTAGGTACTCGCTTAATACTGAAGCCTTCTGCTTCGAGCCTGGTACTATAGACTGACGCTAAACTATCGTCATCTTCTACTAATAAAATTTTTCTTTGTCTTTGGTTTGCTTCATCCATGATCTTAAGAGCCTTTTTTGGTTTTTACTATTTCTATACTGCTAATGCTAGCAGATTACAGCCTATTAATCAATGCTTCTATAAATGCTGCAAATATTGGTTGCGGCTTGTTTGGACGCGAATTAAATTCAGGATGCGACTGCACACTTAGAAAAAATGGGTGGTCGATCGCCTCTATCATCTCTACCAAACTGCCGTCTGGTGATTCTCCAGAAATTTGTATGCCCCATTCAGCATAAGAAGCACGATAATCATTGTTGCACTCATAACGGTGGCGGTGGCGCTCTAACACTGTTTTTTGACCGTACACGCTAGAGGCGAGAGTTTGTGGCTTGATATTGCATTTATAGTTGCCAAGTCTCATAGTTCCACCAGTGGCAAGCTTTTCTTTTTGGTCTTCCATTGTTGAAATAACTGGCGTTTTTGTGTCAGGATGTATTTCGGTAGTATGGGCGTCTTTGATACCTGCATTACGTGCCGCCGCTATAACCGCTACTTGTAAGCCCAGGCATATGCCAAAATATGGTAAACCAGAAGTGAGTGCATACTGTGCAGCGATAATCATACCGTCCACGCCTCGCTCACCAAACCCACCTGGAACAACTATCCCATCAACGCTACTCAGCAGTGATTCAACGTTAGAATCCGTTATTTTTTCCGCATCAATCCATTTGATATCTACTTGATAATCATGCAACCATGCTGCACTTGCCAATGCTTCAAATACTGACATATAAGTGTCTTCGTTGTTAAGATATTTTGCAACAACCCCAACCGTCACTTTTGGCGCAGACTTGTCCTTTGCGTGAGTCACTAATTTCTTCCAATCAGAAAGATCTGCTGCTGTAGATTGAAGCTTTAAGCGATCAACTAAAACGTCTCCGATCCCCCTGTCTTCTAGAGTAATTGGCACTTCATAAATCGTTTGTGCGTTAGGCAAAAGAATAATAGACTTCTTATCAACACCACTAAACAGACTCAGTTTTGCAACGACATCTTCTTTGGCTTCTTTTTCACTACGTGCTACCAGTACATCAGGCACTATTCCAAGCCCGCGTAGGTCTTTCACTGCGTTCTGTGCTGGCTTAGTTTTCATTTCTTTGCTTGCTCCTAGATACGGTAAGTAGACAACATGTATAAATGCGCAGTTCTCTCTGCCCACTTTTACGCCAAGCTCTCTAATTGCTTCTATGAAACTGAGGCCCTCATAGTCGCCAACTGTTCCACCGATTTCGACAATATGAACGTCAAATCCTGTGGCTGATTTTTCTATGCCTTCAATAATTGCGTTCGTGACGTGAGGAATAAACTGCACAGTTTTACCAAGGTATTTTCCTGCTCGTTCGTCTTCTATGACTTGCAACATAACTCGCCCGCTGATGAGTGAACTTGAACGATTGAGCTCTATATCCATAAACCGTTCATAATGGCCAAGGTCTAAATCTGTTTCCGCACCATCAACAGTCACAAAACATTCGCCGTGTTCGCCAGGATTAAGTGTACCGGCATCAACATTTAGATATGGATCACATTTTTGAATATTGACATTCAGACCACGTGCTTTAAGAATATTACCAATACTTGCAGCTGTGATCCCTTTTCCGACACCTGAAAGAACGCCACCCGTAACAAATAAATATTTAACTGGCTTTCCCATGTGACACTCTCCTTCTGTTCTTAACTACTATAATAACAGATTAAAAATACGAGAGTAGTCGAATAATTGGTATTAAAAAGCTGCTTTGGCCGCATCGAGCTGCGGGTCACGATCTTCTGTGCGGTCTTCTGCAGTCAATTCTACTGCTGTATCAGGTTCAATACCTTCTTTGTCTATGTTCTTACCATCTGGCGTAAACCACCGTGCTATTGTTACTTTAAGTGAACCACCTCCATTGAGTGGCAACAGTCGCTGAACGCTCCCCTTACCGAAACTGGTTGCACCAAGCAGTGTTGCAGCATCGTTATCTTTCAGTGCACCTGCAACTATTTCGCTTGCACTGGCACTTCCCTCGTTAATCAGGACTATTGTTGGAACACCCGCTAAAATAGGCTGATCACTTGTTTTAAAAGTCTGAATCACTTGACCATTACGCTTTTCTTCTAAAACAGTGGCACCTTTATTGAGCCAAATACTTGCTACCTCTACCGATGAATCGAGCAGGCCGCCTGGATTGCTACGTAGGTCTACAATAACCTTATTCACTCCAGCTGCCTTGAATTCGAGGGCTGCTGCTTTAGATAAGGAAGCTGTATCATCACCAAACCGACTAATCGTGAGGATACCTAGGTCTCCTTCTATAGTCGATTCAACACTGGCAATACTAATTGTATCTCTGACAATCGGCACTTCTACCTGTGCGCCGTCGCGTATGATAGTCAGAGTTACTGTTTCGCCCTTGGGGCCACGAATCCGATTGACTGCTTCGCTGATTGTTATGTCGGCTGCTGATTCACCATCTATTTCAATAATAATGTCTTGTGGTTGTATGCCTGCGTTATCTGCAGGAGTGCCTTTGATAGGTGCGACAATAATGACAAAATTACCTTCTTTGCCGAGTTCTGCGCCGATGCCCTCGAACTGACCATTTAAGCCTTCATTAAAATCTTTGGTCGCTGATACAGATAAGTACTCAGTAAACGGGTCGCCAGCGGCTTGCACTAAGCCAGCTTTTTGGCCATCTAGAATATCTTCGTTAGGTATTTCTCCGTCAAAGTTGTTGATAAGTTGGCTATAAATTTCATCTATGCCGTCTCGAGGCACATTGCCGGAAGCACGTTCCACTACTGGCACTAAGCCGTTTGAGCGTAGAGATAATCGACCAGAGCCAATCAAGTAGCCAGATGCAAACACACTGGCTGCGACAAAGAGAGCTATTATCGCTATGAGAGTTGGATTATTTTTAGCTAATTTTTTCTGTACTGCAGCCGGTTGCGGCGATTGCTGTTCTTCCATGAAATAACACCTCTATTTTATTCGTTCTTCTTCATTAGTATTATACGCGCTAGATAGTGGTTATGACTACCATCAATTTATAGCAAAATCTCTGTACTTTAAGTTTAGAGTATAGTGCAATTATATGAGTTTAGTTAGAGAGCGGTCTACATAATCGAATCGTGCGCCACAATACGGTACTTGTGAGAAAGATTCATACCTTCTTTGATGTAATCTTATCCGCAATAACCGTAGACTTGACCGTCGGGTGTGACCATGTGTGGATACCATGTCTGCCATCCACCACCATGATCGACAACTAATACATACCCTAAACCTGCTCGACAACCCTTGAATATGACATTGCCACTTTGGACTGCAACTACCGGTGTATAGGCATTTGCAGCTATATCTAATCCTGAATGGAAGCTGTTCGCTCCGCCGTTACATTTCACTGAGTAATACCAAGCCGGAGCCACACAGCCATAAGGCTGACTAATATACCCGACGCCATTAAGAAGCGGCCATTGGTAGCCGTTAATTATGTTGCCGCCACCAGCGTTAGGATTAACGGTTGAGCCGTTGCGATAGACCTGAAAATGTATATGTGGACCAGTTGAAAATCCGGTCGATCCAACAGAGCCAATGACTTGACCACGAGAGACCGGACCATAGTTAACATATGTCCCAGTTGCAGCCTGGGCTGCCAATTGAGCTGCGAGTTCTTCTTCTGCTGCTTCTAGCTCATCAAGCTGACTAGCGACTATTTCTCGGTAGCGTGATTCTTCTCCTTGTGTCTGAGTAAGTAGACTTTGTTGTTCAGCTCGTTTTGCATCGACTACTGCGCGTTGTTGTTTCTGTTTTTCGAGTAACTGTTCTTGTTCTTCTTTTTGAGACTCAATTTGTAGCTTTAGTTGAATAACTTTTTCTGTTGATTGTTTGACTGCTGATTGCAACTGGCCCAGATATTCTTGTTCGTTCACGAAGTCGGTAAAACTATCTGTAGCCATTAATAGCTCAAAGGTCGAGGCGCCCTTACGCTCATAGATTGCCTGTAGCGTGGCCTTCAATAGTCCTTTTTGACGCTCTAGCTCTTCTTCTGCAATAATAAGTTCGGCTTGCAATCTATCAATTTCTACTTCAGTAAGGCTAATTTCTGCATTAGCAATTGCTATTTCCGCTTCAAGCTCGGACACTTTTGTTTGAAAAGAATCCACTTGAGTACTAAGAGCCTTTACCTTATCGTTATTTGACTGTATTTCAGCTTGCAAGGCTTGAGACTTCTTTTGCAAATCATCAATAGTATCAGCTTCAACCTGGCTGTTCTGGAGTATTTGAGTTGGCATGGCTATACCAATGGCCAATATAACGGCGACTAGAAGGAGCTTTGTTTTTTTCGCTACTGTTTGTACTCTATTTTTGTTTTGCATTTTCATACATAACTATTATACCACGCATGTACTATAACGACTCCGTCCAGATCATACTACCAGTTGCGAAGCTTAAGGTGACGCTCCATTGCAAGCATCGATGACACTGATCCTATTAATACGCCTAAAGTTATAGAGCTGAGTACCATCAATACTATCGTAGAAGGTGCAGTGAAATACTCATACGTTTGAGAAAATTCTGGTGAGTCTGCTACTTTACCACCTAGAATAAATACTAATGAATAAACAGCGACATTTGAAAATATTCCAGCGATTACTCCATACAACGAGGCTTCTACTAGGAACGGCCCTCGGATGTAATTTGGGGTTGCACCAATCAGTTTCATAATGGCAATTTCATCACGACGAGTATAAATAGCCATTCGAATGGTATTAAAGATAATCATGATTGAAACGAGAGACAGTGTTCCAGCAGAGATGATACTTCCAATAGTAATAAATCGCTCTGTTGCAGCGGCCCTATCGATTGCTTTCTCTGCATCTGTTTGTCTTCCTGTATCTGTTCTACCAAGCGCAACACGTTCGACAACATCGCTGAATCTTGCATCGTCTTCTATTTGGCTTAATTCGCCAGCTCTTGATAAATCATTGAGACCAATTTCATACGAAGGCTTCAAGAATGATGCTCCCTCAAACAGCGCAGATGCCTGCAGCACTTCGTTCCCTATACTAGGATCTTCAGTTAGCCTAGCCTGAGCCTGCGCTGGAGAAATATATGAGACACTCTCGACGAATTCGTAACTTCTTAATGTTTTTTCCAATAATTCACGCTGGGTCGTTGTGACATCTTCAGTAAGTATGATTGAAGTTTTTAGTTCTTGAGACAATACATCAATTGCATTAGACGTTGTCACATTGATTATGACTCCTAGTGATATGATAACCAACGCAACCAACATAACAGCTGTTGCGGCGATGGTCAGCCATAGGTTTCGAAACATGTTAGTGAAGCCATTTCTAAGGATTCGAAGCGTTGTGTATAAATGATAATGACTCATATCTGATCTGCCCTATTACCAGAATAGCCGGCGCGGGCACGGTCACCAACTACTTTGCCGTCTTTAACTGTGACAACGCGGCGCTTTAGCTTATTGACAATATCCATATTGTGAGTTGTCAGTAGTACGGTTGTCCCGTGGCGATTTATCTTTTCTAGCACCCTTATGACGTCCCAGGCATGTTTTGGATCTAAGTTTCCTGTTGGCTCATCGGCGATCAAAATCTTTGGCTGGCGTACAACTGCTCTAGCAATAGCAACGCGCTGTCTTTCTCCACCTGAAAGCTCATGTGGATAATTGAGTTCTTTTCCTTTCATACCAACAAGATCTATGACTTTAGGGACAGTATGTTTTATTTCTTTATTAGACATGCCGACGATTTCTAATGCGAATGCAATGTTTTCAAACACATTACGGGTAGGCAGTAATTTAAAGTCTTGGAATACGGTACCAATTTTGCGACGCAAATAAGGGACATCTTTGTCTTTCAAACGCTCATAATCTATCCCGCCGACTATAATTTTTCCTGTGGTTGGCTTTTCTTCCCTAGTGAGCAATCGAAGCAATGTTGATTTACCAGCGCCACTTTGGCCAACTATAACAACAAATTCTTTGTTTTCGACGTGTAAATTGATGCGCTCTAGCACCGCACCCTTTTTGTTATAAGATTTTGTGACACGATCAAGTAATATCATTACTGTAGATTATACCACTTATGCCTTACTAAGCAGACTGTCTAGGTAAGCTTCTATAAATCCTTCAATAGCACCGTCTAAAACCGACTGTATATCAGATGTTTCGTGTTTTGTTCTCGTATCCTTAACCATAGAGTATGGATGCATGACATAATTACGGATTTGATTGCCCCATGCTGCTTGTTCGTTTGAGCCTTTTAGTTCGCTTATTTTTTCTTGATGTTGCTCAATTCTCAGTTGTGCCAGCTTTGAGCGAACAATTGTCATAGCTGTTTCTTTGTTTTGCAACTGAGATCGTTCATTTTGGATTTCAACAACAATATTTGTTGGCAAGTGAGTGATACGCACAGCAGAATCAGTTGTATTAACTGATTGACCACCCTTTCCACCAGCCCTGTAGACGTCTATTTTTAGGTCTTTTTCATCTATTTCGACATCTTTGGGAGAGGTTATTTGTGGCATAATCTCTACCCGTGCAAAGCTAGTCTGACGCAAATTATCAGAATTAAATGGGCTCAAGCGTACCAGCCTATGCACTCCATTTTCAGCCTGTAGTTTGCCATAAAGAAACTGGCCGCCACTCATCGTCAAAGTCGCGCTTTTGATGCCTGCTTCATCGCCTGACGACGTGTCTACTAATTCAATTTTTAGTTTTTCTGCTTCTGCATAGCGCGTATACATTCGAAGTAACATACTTGCCCAATCTTGTGCATCTGTGCCTCCTGCTCCAGCGTAGATACTGACAATAACGTCTGAACTGTCGTACGCTCCGCTAAATTGTAGCTCTCGGCGAGCTTTCTGATACCGATTATGTACCGACTGAAACTGTTTTTCTACTCCAGTTTGCAAACTATCGTCATGCAAATCAGCAAGCTCTACAAGTTCTTCAGCGTCTGCCTTTAACTGTTCCCAGAAATTTATGCGGGCTTCGTGACCGGCTTGTTGCTTGCTCACCATTTGCGCACGATCATTGTCTGACCAGAAATCTGGAGCCTGCATCTCTGCTAAAAGCTTTTTGTTTTTTAGGGACAATCCTTCAACATCTAACTGCAAATAAGCCTGAGAAATATCGTCTTTTAATTGCTTATACTCTTGCATAGCTATAGTATAGCCTACTGCTTAGTTTCGAATATTTCGGCAGCGTAGTTGTGCAGTTTATTTGCTGGCACTTTAGAGGTTGCACCAAGTACACCTATGCCCCAAATGTTATCTTCTACAATTTCTTTAAAAGATTTTATACAGTCTTCAGGAGCCAATTTTTTTAACTTTGTTGTCAATCGATTCATATTGTCAATTTGATCATCCATATAGAACTTACCGTAACGACTAACAAGTCCACTGGCGGTTTGACCAGAGCGCATTGTCTTACCAAGTAGATGCTTTTTTGCAGCATCGAAATCTGCTTCGTTTATTTTGCCCTCTGCAAGACGCCTACATTCGTCGCGAATAAGTCGCAATAATGGACCGGAATTAGTCTTGCTAACTTGTGCGCCAAGCCACCATCCAGTTGAAGACCCTAATGGAGTCAACCCTGAACCCATGCCGTATACCCAACCTTTTTCGCGGGCGGTGCCAAATATACGTGAATACATGGTTTCGGTGAGCATAGTAGAAACTAGCTGCAACGCAATCATTTCTTTTTCATCAAATACTCGTTTACTATACATATCTAAATAGAGATAAACATTTGGGACGCTTGGTTTACGAACAGTTAGTGGCTGTTCCGGCGTCATTGGATCTTCTTGAGGCATAGGGATCCGCTTTCCACTGCTAGATAATTGCAATTTATGTTCAATGAGCTCAATAACTTCAGTATAATCTCCCTTGAAATTGCCAGCTATAATAAACCGTGCGTTCGGTAAAGTGTGAGTGTCTTTGTAGTGCTTGACCAGATCTTCACGAGTAACGCCGTCAAGAAGTTCAACACGTTCTGGGTCGGTAAGTGATCGCATTCCCATAGCCTGTCGCAAACCAAGGTTTAAATGACGAAAATGGTTATTTGATCGACTAATTAACTCTTCTTTGACGTTGCTTTTTTCTGTATCAAACTCTTCTTGCAAAAAGCGCGGTGTACTAATTCCTTCTAGCAGCAAACCGACTACTCGTTGCCATTCGAAGTCAGCGCATTCAACCTCATAGGTGACATCATAGACGCTGGTTGAAGCGTTGGAATAAGCACCGTTTTGCTCAATAGCTGCCTGGAAATCACGTGCTTTTTTGAATTGCTTATTAGCACCAAGAAGTACATGTTCCATCATGTGGGCTGTCTCCCATTTCTCTCTAGGCAGCAAGAACTCACCAGCCCTAAAGCTCACTTCAGCGACGACAACACCTGTTTTAGGAGTATCTATAATCAAACCCTGTAAGCCAGAACTCAATGTAACGTGTTCGACTTTGTGACGAAGCATTATTTACGTTTGCGCTGTTTAGCACGAACTTTTTTTGCCGCTTTGCGCTTTTGCTTCTTTTTAACTGCTGAGACTTTTGCTTTTGTTGGGCTTGGGTCACCTTGCAAAGTAAAATCGTCATCGTCAATTTGGGCTTCACCGCTCCGCACTTTGTCTGCATTGTCGACTGACGATCGTGCAGCACGAGTAAGTTCTGTTTCTATTGAGCTATCTAGTTTATCTTGAGATACTGGGCGAGCGTGGAATAATGCTCTAATTGTGTCATGACGTAGCGAAGATTGCATGTCTTCAAACAATAATTGTGCTTGGCGACGATATTCAACCAACGGATCTCTTTGACCAACTGACATCCAGTTTATACCTTGACGTAAGTGATCCATAGATTCAAGGTGTTGCATCCACAGATTATCAAGTACTTGCAAGAATATATCACGCTCAACTTTGTTCATAATATCTTCTGTAAACAATTCTGTTTGTTCGCCATGTTTGTGGAGGGCTTTTTCTGCAAGCGCCTTTTCGAACTTTTCTGCCTCTACCTCAAATAATGAGTCTATTGTTCGATCATCGAAGTCAAAGATATCTTTAAGCATGGTTTCGAATTGTTCATTCATTGATTCTGGAGACGCAACGAGCGCTCGTGATTCATCAACTATAAACTCTTTAATTCTGTTCGAAATATCTCCGTGCTTCAAAATTTCTCGGCGCATAATGTAAGTTGCGCGTCTGTGACGGTTCATGACATCGTCGTATTGCACGACGTTCTTACGGCTATCGTAGTTAAATCCTTCTACTTTTTTCTGTGCACCTTCTAAGCTTTTGGAAATGACGCGATTCTGGATTGGTGTTTCGTCGTCTATATTCAAACGATCCATGATCTTGCTAATTCGCTCACCACCAAATACGCGCATAAGATCGTCTTCTGTGCTGACATAAAATTGCGTTCCACCTGGGTCACCTTGACGACCGGCACGTCCACGCAGCTGATTGTCGATACGACGTGACTCGTGCCGTTCTGAACCTAGGACAAACAAGCCACCTATTTCTCTAACGCCATCTCCAAGTACGATGTCTGTTCCACGTCCAGCAATGTTTGTTGCGAGAGTGACTGCACCTTTTTGACCAGCTTTTTCAACAATCTTGGCTTCACCTTCGTTATTTTTAGCGTTCAATACTTGATGTTTGACACCGGCTTTTTTCAGTAACCTGCTTAATTCTTCGTTATGTTCAATTGCAGAGCTACCAACCAATACTGGCTGGCCTCTTGCCTGCATATCTTTAATTTCACGAATAATTGCGTTGTATTTACCAGATCTCGTCTGAAAAATTTTGTCTGCTCTATCCACACGTGCGAGTGGGCGGTTAGGTGGTACTTCTAGTACGTCTAATTCATAGATCTGTGCGAACTCTTCTTCTTCGGTTGAAGCTGTACCGGTCATGCCAGATAACTTGTCGTACAAACGGAAGTAATTTTGGAACGTCACGTTAGCAAGCGTCATGGATTCTTCTTGAATCTCGACACTTTCTTTAGCTTCGATTGCTTGGTGTAGACCTTCGTTGTAACGTCGACCTGCTAGTAATCGACCGGTGTGTTCATCGACGATCACTACTTCGCCTTCTTTAGTAATAACGTAGTCTTTGTCTTTTTTAAACAAAGCTTCTGCGCGTAATGATTGGTCAAGATGGTAAATTGTTCGAATGTTTTTAGTGTCATAAAGATTAGTAATACCAAGTGCATTTTCGACAAAATCAATACCTTCATTGGTCAGTACAACGGCTTTGCGTTTTTCATCAACTTCAAAGTGCGTGTCCCGCTTAAGCTGACGTGCAATCTTAGAAAATTGTTCATAACTCGCACCACTAGTGGCTGCTGGTGCAGAAATAATCAACGGCGTTCTGGCTTCATCAATCAAAATCGAGTCAACTTCGTCGACGATAGCATAGTTGAGAGTACGCTGACGTAACTGTGCTTCTTCGCGGACCATGTTGTCACGCAAGTAATCGAAACCGAACTCATTGTTAGTGCCGTAAGTAATATCAGCAGCGTAGGCTTCTTGACGAGTACATGGACGCAGGTGTTTGAACCGTGGTTCGTCTTGCTTGTCGTCATTGTATTCTGGATCATAGATGTACGACTGGTCAGGTATAATCACTCCGACGCTAATGCCAAGGTAGGTGTAAATATCACCCATCCATCCAGCACCAATCTTTACCAAGTAATCGTTTACCGTGACAAGGTGTGCACCTTTGCCTTCAAGTGAATTTAGATAAAGCGGCAATGTCGCAACCAGTGTCTTACCTTCACCAGTTTTCATTTCTGCAACCATACCTTCGTGCATGGCCAAACCACCGATTAGCTGCACATCGAAGTGGCGTTGACCCAAAACTCTTTTTGCCGCTTCGCGCACAACTGCGAATGCTTCTGGCATGATAGTATCGAGAGTTTCTTTGCTGTCTTCTTTATGTAGTCGCTCCTTGAATTCAGCAGTTTTTGCTTTTAATTTACTATCGGAGAGTTTTTCCATCTCTGGTTCTAGCGCATTGATTTCTTTGATGCGCTTGCGCAGACGCTTTAGTGTCTTTGCTTGCGGATCACCTAGTACTTTTTTAAGTCGTTTTTTCATCATTTAATAATACCCTTATTGTTTAGCTAGTGAAATCAGTGAGCTGCATCTGTTCTTCCCCATCCGAAAACAGCTCTATTCTTACGCTACAGTATAGCGTAAAACCAGCGATTATTTAATCACTTTATAAGTTATACACCCCTCATAAACATAGCTATTTGCTTTTCAGCTCATACTAGTAGGTTAATAAATTCATACTAGAAATTATTTTTTAAAGATTTTGCCGATAGCTTGGCGGGCATTTTTGCGAACGTGCTTTGATTTCTTGGGATTATGCTTTTCTTTTTCTTTCTTCAATTGATTTTGCAATTTAGCTTCGACTATATCTATTGCGGCGTACATATTGACTGTCGATTCGCTGGCATTAAGTTTGAAGTCTGGCGTGTAGAGATTAACTTCTGCGCTGCATTTTTTGCCGTTTTTTCCTTTGCTTGATTCTTTCAATTTTACGTCTGCTCGTGCTTCATCGCGATTTTTTCGCTTCATATGCTTGTCGAGCTTACCAATTTTTTTCTGAATGTACTTCTGCAAATCTTCAGTAACATCGTAATCTTTTTGCTGTGCTGAGATATCTATGTGCTTGATCATATTGTGGTTTTTCCTCCTAGGTATTTTTGTAAAACTTCTGGAACACGAATTGACATGTCTTCGTTCTGATAATTTTCCATAATAGCCGCCAATATACGGCCAAGAGCAAAAGCAGTTGCGTCATTGGTATGAACGAACTCCATTCCACTGTCGTTTTTCGTTCGTATCTTCAAACTACGTGTTTGGTAATCAGTCATATAGTCTGCCGTGTGTGTTTCTATGTATCGTTCTTGGCCTGGGAACCAACAATCTATATCTATACCAGTCGCGTTTGGCTTGCCAATATCGGCAGTAGACTTACGAATAAACTGATAATGTAAGCCTAGTTGTTTCATAAAATACTCTTGAATAGCTACAAGAAGCTTGTGTTCAGCAAAACCAGTCTTCGCATCTGAGAACACTTCCATTTCTAATTTATCAAATTGGTGCAAACGAATAATGCCTTCTGTGTCTTTGCCATATGTTCCGGCTTCGCGTCTAAAACTTGGGCTGTACGCGATATAACGAATTGGTAATTGGTCTTGAGACAAAACCTCATTCCAATACATCGTACACATTGTGTGCTCTGCACTTGCATTCAGCCATAGATCATCATCTTCTAGTTTATAGGTAACATCTGAAGCATCGAGCCTCCCACTCGCAACATAAGGCACAGTGCGCAACAATGCTGGTGGCAAGACTGGGGTAAATTCTTTAATCTGCAGATCAAGATTATTTTCATCGATTAGTTTCCGTACTATTCTCTCGTCAGCTAGCGTGTCCATAACGTACTGCATAATGGCAAACTGTAGCTGCACCAAGCCGCCTTTCAAATAGACGAATCGGCTTCCAGACACTTTGGCAGCACGTTCTTTATCGAATAGGTCACGATGTTCTCCAATTTCCCAGTGAGTTTTTGGCTTGAACTCAAATTGCGGTTTTTCACCTTCTTCTCGTTCGATAACATTGTCATTTTCAGTCTCTCCAACTGGCACATCGTCTAGAGCTAAGTTTGGTATTTTTTGGAATAACTCATTAAACTCTGATTCTGATTTTTTGAGCAACTCCTCCCTATCGGCAAGCTCTACTTTCAGCTGTTTGCCTTCATTAATTAGCGTTTCGTCAGGCTTTCCGCCCTTCATTTGGTCGGAAATTTCATTCTTTTTTTGCCTTAAAGATTCTACTTCCTGTAAAAGTTCCCTGTTTGAAGCGTCCATTTTTTGTAATGCAAATGCATCTACAGTTACCTGTTTTTGTTTTGATTTATCGATAATCAACTGTGGATTATCTCTTAGTAGTTGTATATCTATCATAATTTTCCTTTACTCTAAGTATACCGCATTCGTCGTACCAAAATATAATAGCCTCTTCAATGTAAGAGGCTATTATATTTTTAATTTTAGGAAAAGCTAGTTAAGTGATGTTTTCTGGTAGAAGTCTTCGCCTCTTGAGTTAGTGCTCTCTAGCTGTACTCCAATAACATAAGAGTCGCACCTGTTCTGTACGCAGTCTGAAGCGACGTAGGTATACGCTGGATCACTCACAACAGCATTAAACGAACTTTGATCTATTCCCGGAAAATCTTCCAGTTTCAATTCTTCGGGATAGTATGCGTTAGTGTTGTAGAACTCTTCTAACTTTTGGTAGACAGAATTCGTATTACTGGTTGCGACTGTATCCCTACCCTTGCTCTGTGCACCTTGAAAATTAGACAGAATCAAAGTAACAAAAATGAGACTACCAAAAACAAAGAAAACTGCATTAATAATAATACCCACAAGCGACAAGGTTCCAGAGTAGCCACCCTTTTTAGCTTTGCTCTTTCCGATAAACCCAACAATAAGTCCGATGATTGGCGCAATAAAAGCCAATACAAGACTAATAATGCCGAGAGTGTCTGTCTGGTGAGCTTGTGCTTGTTGCTGTGGTTGTTGATAAGCTTGCTGCGGTTGCTGACCTGGCATCTGCTGCTGTTGTGGCTGTGGATTAAAATTATGCTGAGGTTGCGGCTGAGTTGGTATTGGTTGCTGGAACTGCGGCTGCGTTGGTTGTGGTTCAACAGATTGAGGTCCGTTTGGTTGAGGCTGATTTTGGTTATCTGCTCCAAGGTTATTATTGTCCATAGTGATTATCCTTAGTTTATTTTTCTAAAGTGTAGCATGGAATCTTCAATTGGATTGGATTTTTTAGCTGCATATATTCGGCATCATTTTTTTGGAATCATATTGGGATGTCATTAAAATTCAAAAGTAAATAACGCCCAAATAAACGCAACAACCAACACTACTGTCATGACACAACCTATGGCGATACCAATGCTCGACAGCCCTCCTGAATGTCCTTCGCTTTTAGCTTTATTAAGCCCGGTAATGCCGACAACTATGCCAATTGGTGGAAGATAAATTCCAAATATGATACTAAGTATACCTAGTAAGTAAATTTTCTTAGCTGACTTTTTTACTTTTTTATAATTTGGTTGCGTTTTTTTAGGCATAGTTGATTGAATATTATCACGTTTACTATTTAGATTGCAGCGCCTGCAACGTTAATTTTGTTCTTGAGCGGGCGTAGGCACAGTGTTCGCATTCTCCACCCATAGCGGCGGTTCCTACTGGTGGCATTTTTTCACTTTCTAGGCATGCTTTTAGATCTAACAACACTTGCTCAACCCAGTCAGAATTACCGTGGTGCGGAAATACATGCGTTTCGAAATCTACTTTGTCGTTAAATCCATCGCGGTCTTGCGTACCAGTTGCATACACAAAATACCCCGTGTCGCTTACTTCGAAACCGTTTTGCTTTAGCAGCCACTGATATATTTCCATTTGCCGTCGATACATGTCCTGCCAACCACCTTTAGGGCCAAGTTTGGTGACTGGCTTATCTTTGGCTGTTGCTTTGTAATCAACAACCATAATTTGTCCGTCAGAGTTTACCCAAACGTCGTCGACTGCACCAAATACGTGTAGATTTGTTGGTTCATGAACTGTCACTACACCGACAAAGTTTTCTCTCCATGCATCAAGGTCTGCGTGTTGAAAAGGCACTGCATCTACTTTGAACTTCGCCATGAGTGGATGTGGCTCGGCTTTAGCTCTATAAACGTCAAATTCTTTTTTAAACAATTCATCAATAGCTTTATTGATATTAAACGGCGGACCAGAAGGTCGTTTTATTTTTAGTCGTGTGTCCAACCAAAAACAACGTTGGCATTGCATAAAAAGCTCTATCTTGGATCTTGAGACTTTGAAGGGTGTTTTTTGTCCAGGAGTGTATGGTTGTGCTCGCTCTTTCCAATAATTCATAACCATTACCTATCTTGATTTTTAACTTTTCTCTTGATTATAATAGTACCATTTTGTATCGAATTAATTAGTTTCGATTAAGAATGAATAGTAGCTGACTATTTCTTTTTTCGTTTGTAAAATTTTAGTGCTTGAAGCAGAACAAAAACCAACAGTGACGGTGCGAGTATTAATAACACAAGAAAAATGAATCCAACAAATGAGTTCATGCAATCATACTCCTGCAATCACCGCGGCAGCTGTAATTGCGGCGGTCTCGGCTCTCAAAGTGAATTTCGAAAGCGCCATATGTTTTAATTTTTTTTCATGGAAAAGATGTTTCTCTTGGTCTGTCCAGCCGCCCTCAGGTCCAATAAGTATCGCTACACTTTGAGTCTGGGCGCTAAACTTGAAAGTTGAGTTCGGAGAGCCTTGTTCGGCAATGAATAGTCCTACTGTGCCATCTAGTTTTTCTGTAGCTTTTTCTGGATATGTTGGCTCAAGTATTACTGGAATATCTGTCCTGCCGCACTGCTCGGCGGCCTCAATAACAATTTTACGTGCTCGTTCCTCATCAAAACCAGTTTTCTCTGTTCTTTCGCAGAGTAGCGGCATAAAGTGAGACACTCCTAGTTCAGTGGCCTTCTGCAACACCCAATCATTCTTGTCTTTTTTAAGTAAAGAGAAGCAAAGATACACTTCCCTGTTGGTGACAACAGAGTCTATCTGCTGCAATCGTTGCAACCTGACACCAAACTTATCAATCATGGTTATCTTATACTTATACTCTAAGCCTTGGTTATTAAATAACGAGACCTCTCGCCCCACTCTAAAACGAAGTACTTTTGTCCATTGGTGGGTATATTTCTTGTCATCTATGACCAAATCACCAACAAGTTCAATATCAGAAACATAGAATCGATGTAGTTTCATCTATTGAATCCAGACAGTTTTAGTATTAGTAAATGCGCGTGATCCTTCAGCCGATAATTCGCGTCCTACACCAGATTTTTTGATTCCGCCAAACGGCAGTCTTGGGTCACTCTTTACTAACTGATTGACAAATACACAGCCTGCTTCTATCTGTGGAATCAGTCGCTTGGCTTTTTCCATGTCTTGTGTGTAGAGGCTTGCCCCTAGACCAAAACGTGTATCGTTCGCAACCTTGATCGCTTCTTCATCGCTATGTACTTTGATAATACTTGCGACTGGACCAAATATCTCTTCGTGATAACTTGGTACTTCTGGAGTAACGTTCGAGAGAATTGTTGGTTGTAAATAAAATCCTGTGTCTCCTATTCGATCGCCACCGGTAACAATTATTGCACCTTTATCGACGCTCTCTTTTATTTGTTTTTGCAATTCTTCTAATGCAGATTCGGACACCACTGGGCCAATCATTGTATTGTCTTTGGTTGGATCTCCTTGAATGTATGATTCGAAAATAATTTTCATTCGTTCAACGAATTCATCGTATATAGCTGCATGAATAATAAAGCGCTTCGACCCGATACATGACTGACCGTTATTCATGAGCCGTGAAGTAGCAATTGTTTCTAAGTGCGCGTCTAAATCTGCGTCTTCTAACACGATCGACGGGTCTGATCCACCGAGCTCTAGAACGACTGGCTTTATAGCCTCGCCAGCTTGCTTGCCCACTTGTGTACCTGCATATTCGCTACCCGTCAATGACACACCTTTGACAATATCATTCTCAATGACCGATTCGACTTGGGAGGATGAGATCAGGAGTGTCTGGTACACTCCTTCTGGCAAACCTGCTTCTAGCATGAGTGCTTCCATTGCAAGTGCTGACCCAGGCACATTAGATGCATGTTTTAAGACAATTGTATTTCCAGCCATGAGTATTGGAGCAGCCATGCGTAATGCTTGCCAGAATGCAAAATTCCACGGCATGACGTTTAGAATAACTCCCAAGGGTTCATAACTAACGTAGCTTTCTGCTGCTTCTGTTTTTACTGTGCGAGATCGTAAGTATTCGTGCGAACTATCGGCATAATGATCAAAATTGACTGCACATTTTTCGACTTCTGCTCGAGCCTGAGTAATTGTTTTACCCATTTCGCTGGTCAGTAGTTGGGCATATGCTTCTTGGTCGTCTCTGATTTTCTGAGCAATGTTACGCATGTGGACACCGCGATCTTCCATTGAGGTCTTTTTCCACAGCTGAAAGGCTTGTTGAGATTTTTCTAGTTTATCTTGCACTGATGCATCGCTGAGCGCATCGTATGTTTTGATAATGTCGCCTGTTGCTGGGTTTACTGATTGAATAGCCATATGTGAAGCCTCCGTATTTAGTTTTTCTTTAAATCCTCTGCGCTTGATGAATAATCTATTGCTACATCTATAATATGAACACCTGAGGCGTCCAACGATTTTTGTAGCATAGCTTCATATTCTTCGTTTGTTTTAGCTCTATGCCCTGTTGCACCGTAACTCTCTGCATACTTCACAAAATCTGGATTATTGAACTGCAACCCGTAATCTTTCATCCCTAGATTATCTTGTTTCCAGCGGATCATCTGGAATGATTCGTCGTTAAGTATCACGACGACTAAGTCTAAATTAAGTCGTATAGCAGTTTCTAATTCTTGAGAATTCATCATAAACCCGCCGTCACCAACCATTGCAATGACTTTTCTGTCAGAATTAATTAGCTTGGCTGCAATTGCAGATGGTAGTCCAGCGCCCATTGTTGCAAGGGCGTTATCGAGGAGCAAGGTGTTTTCGTGATAACTAGCGAAATGTCTAGCAAACCAGATTTTGTACATTCCATTATCAAGAGCTAGAATTGATCCCTCGGGAGTTATTGAACGCGTTATGTCGACAATAACTTGCGGGGTAAGACTTGTCACACTAGCTATGTCGGCAGCAAACTCTCGATTCATCCGAGCCAGTGGCTTTTCGTGGTAAGTAGTCTCCCACGCAGAAAAGTTTTGCTCAACCATGGCTTCTTTGATTTGCCAGATTGCATTAGCTATGTCCCCGACTACTTCATATTGCGGGTAATAAATATCATTTACAGAAGCTGATTCAAAATTAACGTGCACCACTGGTCGCTCTCCACTCATGATGAATGGTGGCTTTTCGACAACGTCATGACCGACTTGGATAATGAGATCTGCTTCATCAATTGTTTCATGTACGTAATCATCACTGCTTAGTGCGGCAGTGCCTGCATATTGTGGTAATTTTTCGGAAACAACTCCTTTACCCATCTGAGTAGGTACAAATGGAATGTTGTATTTCGTGATAAGCTCAGTCAGCATATTAGATGTGCGTTTCCGATTCGACCCAGCGCCGATAATTATTAGTGGCTTTTTGGACTGCTTCAGCAGCTCGACCACTTTATTTATCGCTTTATATTCCCCTATTGGTCGACGAGTTACTGGTTGTGGTAATGCAAAATAATTTTCTATTTCTTCGGCAGCTATATCTTCAGGAATTTCTATGAGAGCGGCTCCTGGTCGTTCTTCTGTTGCAATACGAACTGCTTCACGGACAGACGCTGCAACCATTTTTCCTTCAACTAATTGTTTTGAATACTTTGTAATTGGTGTCATCATATCGACGACGTCTATTATTTGAAATGATCCTTGTTTGCTATGGCGAATTGGCTTCTGTCCAGTAATCATGAGCATTGGCATGGCGCCAAGTTGCGCGTAAGCAGCACCAGTCACCAAGTTAGTGGCACCTGGGCCGAGCGTCGATAACGCGACTCCCGGCGTACCAGTAAATCTCCCAACGGTCGCCGCCATGAACGCTGCAGCTTGTTCATGACGAGTAATAATGAACGTCATGGTAGAGCCTTCAAGCGCCTCGAGTACATCTAAGTTTTCTTCACCTGGCACACCAAAAACATATTGAATACCTTCTGCTTCTAAACTCTTAATTAGTGCCTCTGCTGCTTTCATCCTGTAGTAGATCTCCGTGAATTATTTTTATCTATGATCAATTGTATCGTCTTAGTGCCAAATAGTGCGAAACATCACTGAGGCTCACTACGGGCTTCATTTCATGTTCCCATTAACTTCATAGTATACAAGGAAGGTTCATATGTCGTGTAGAATATTTTACACTCACAGAAAGTGATTACTTCAGTTCAAGAACAAACAAAGATTCTATGTGTGGCGTGCGAGGAAAAAAATTGAACCCTTGCGCGTGGATTATCTTGTATTTTTCTACTAGAAATTTGACGTCGCGAGCCTGGGTGCTTGGATTGCAGCTTAAATAGATGATTTTAGATGGCATGATATCAAGCAACCTCTCGACAACATCTTTATGTAATCCTGCACGAGGCGGGTCAACTATCAACGTATCTCCTTTTTGAATGTTGTTCAATGCTGTTTCTGATGTCGCATGCACCACCTCTACCTCACTTCCCTTCACGTTTTTTTTGGCCATAGCGATATTTGCAACGTCAGACTCTACTAATACGTCAGCTCCAACTGCTATACCAATTGCTCCGACACCGCTATACATGTCAACCACGCGGGATTCACCAGACGCATGTACCTTAACTTGCTCTAAAGCCTTTTCAAAAATAGGAAGATTTACCTGGAAGAATGACATAACATCATAGCCAATTTCTTGACCGCCAACACTATCGCTTAAAGTGACGTCTCCTAGTGAATGTACTTTTTTAGTCGGCACGCTAGCAGGGCTAAGTGGGTTTGAATAATATATATCTATGCCTTCAAGGCTATTTGGCAATTTAAAATTACTCATATCGAGCTCTTCTTTTACGAACAAAGCAGCAACCGCTTCACCAGACTGTGATGCACGGATCAGAACTGTCTTGAGCTTGCCACCCCAGACGTCTAATCTATTCAGTTCATCGCGGACGTCGCGCGCTGCTTGATTGATGGATTCAGAAGCAAGCTTGCTCTCAGTCACCATCTGCTTTCCGTTTGTACCACGAACGTAGTGCGCAAGGTGCAAGCCATCGTCTGCACCCCAGAACCCAAACTCATTTTTATTACGGTAGTTGTACAAGGTTAGACCTTGTACAAAAGATGAGAAATTAATATTCTCTACGCTTTCGCGCTCAAAAGCCTCGGCCAGGATAGATTGCTTAGCTGTGCTTTCTGCGTCGTAGGTCATAATTTGCCATGGACTGGTTGATAAATAGCTCAATGGTTCAATCGGTTCAATACGGTCTTTTGATGATTCATGAATATGAGTAACAATTCCCTCTAGATAAGATGATTTCTTTTTGGTGACGCGAATATCGACAAGCTCTCCCGGTAGTCCTCCCCACACAAATACAGCTTTTCCATGTTCGTTCTGGCCGATACACTGCCCACCATGAACGAGCTTCATAAGCTTAATGTTTTCTAAAATAATTTGTTTCTTAGACATCGTATCCAAGTTGAGCTAGTCTTTTCTTGGTTCCTGGCGCCAAATTAATAGCTTTCAGGCTATCTATGTCATGCCAAGTCGCATTAGTGAAATCATCTGCAGAAACAACTTTAATTTTATTGGCAACCTGCTTCATATGGACGGTAAAGTCATGAAAATTCATCTCAACAAACACTCTTTCTTTAGTGTCCCTAAGCACTTTTTCACTTGATGCGCTATTTACCGAATCTATCGCTATCACCTCTTGCTTAGAAATATCAATTCCAGTCTCTTCCATGATCTCTCGATTGACTGCTTCAGTGTTTGTCTCGCCTTCTTCGATACCACCACCTGGCACCGACCAACTATCGCTGAAAACTCCTGCATTACCAAGCAAGATCTTTTCATCAGCTGAAAATATAAATGCCCCGACAATTTCTCTCTGTATAGTTCTCACGATCACCTTCTTATTGTTATACGCCTGCATTTTTGAATGGAGATAAATACTTAAAATTTTTTCATCTTGTCACTTGATATAGCTAAAAATGACAGGAATATCTTAATGCCAGTATACATCACTTGTTAGATATCTTAAGTTACTATTATCTGTTATTTATAATAAAAGCGGCACAAATACTACGTATAGAAAAACAGAAAACAAAGGTAGAAGAAAAAGTATTAAGAGCGCAATAT
>Ga0307980_1000230_pt1 | contig 27362 bp, 27 predicted proteins | sample OrgLakmetage1060_FD_201817 | JGI IMG/M metagenome (GOLD analysis project Ga0307980, IMG submission 201817) | Saline water microbial communities from Organic Lake, Antarctica - #1060 | ecosystem: Environmental > Aquatic > Non-marine Saline and Alkaline > Saline | place: Antarctica: Organic Lake... | reverse complement strand
GCCGCCCTGGCGAACGATTTGACCCCAGGGGATTCGACTCTGCCTGATCGTAACACGAATAAATGAAATGTTTCGTCAATTGATCAATGTTTTAAAGCCAACCATCTCCCAACTCGTCGTCTTCTCCGTCCATCGTGTCGAACGTCATCAGCGACGACCCTCCCATTCCAGGCATTTGCATTCCTGCGATGCCGTACTCTTCGCCCAAAATATCAAAGCTGTCGTAACCAGACATCGCCGCAGCAGCAGAGCTTCTTCCCGCTCCTTCCTGCGTGTAACGATGGTGTGCTGTTACTGCCTCGGCCATTCGGCTGACGTCGACGGGCGCCATCTTCGACTGTCCCTGTGGACCGCCGAGCCGCGATTGTTCCATCATGGTCAGCCCTGTTTGAAGCCCTCCAAGCATCGTGGAGGCTTCTGCACCGCCTCGTGGCTCGTATCGTAGGCTGCCAGCTCGCGAAGACGCCTGCAATTCGTGTCTCATCATGAGGCTGTTCTGCAGCTGCCTTTGCGTATCAGCTCGCACCCTTGGGTCCACCCGCTGGTTCATGTCGCATGCGATCGCGTCCTGTCTTCGCATTTGCGCCGCCCTGTGTTGCGAGGGTGGGATGGCGGTCACGAATGACGAAGAGCTCCGCACGCGCGCAGCGACAACAGCAGCAGCAGCAGCAGCAGCGGCGGCCGCGGCGATTTCCGCTGGCGTCTGCGGCTTCGGCGAAACATTCTTCCTCCGCTGCGTCCTGGATGTCGGGGGGAATCCATCTCCTCCGCCCCGCGCGTCGCCTGCTCGAAACTGCATGGGGATGCGCGAGATCTTGGCCCTGGGCTGCCCGCTTGGCATGCAGAATCCGTCAAAGTCGGTGACCAGAGCAGGGCTTGGGTCGAAGCACCGTTTCATGCGGATGAACGCCACGACTTGGATCTGGATCTGAAGCCTCTGCACGAATCGGTCGATCGCATTGGTTGCCACCAGGAAGGCCATGAGGCTCTACCGTACCCTGTTGCCTTCGGCACACTTGTCGACTCCGAGTACAGAGAGAACTTCCATCGCAGCCGCCATGAGAAATCCCCCGAGTGTGCGACGCGGCTACGAGTCCATGTTGACGGAAGGCGTCGGTACCAGGTCGTGCGGGAGCATCTGCTCGGGTTTGATCTCGAGACACTTCTCGCTCACCCCGTCGCGCCGCTTCTTCCTGCCGTCGAAACGGTTGGGGTTGGACGCCTTGTCCTTGATAATGCTGTAGGCGTTGGCCCTCGCGCATTTGACGTCATCTTGCGCCATGCCACGAATCGCTTTCATTCCCGTGGCCGTCTGCGTGTGGTACCACGCCGCTAGGCTGGCGCACAACCCGATCGTGGCACGATTCACCTGCAAGCACAGCATCGGCTGCATCGTCACGGGACGCGCTCTTGCCTCGTCGAAAAACACGTGGCCTCCAACCGCACGCATTCGCGCGACGCAGAACGTCTCGATGGGCGTCACCATGGCAAAGTCGGGGGTGTCGTCAGGGTGCATGGTGACGCCGTCGCTCTTTGCTTCCTTCATCGACTGGATGAGCTTGGACTCGGCCGCTCGCGCCCGCTTCCGCATCTCTGCCTCGCTGTACACCTTAGTGGCGGTCTTCTTGTGTTTCATCAGAACATCTGTCTGCACCCTTCTGGTTCGAGGGTCGAGCAGGCCGTCTGCGTCAGTCTCCTTATCTTCATCGTCGTCGTCGTCGTCATCATCGACAGTCCTCGTTCTGATTTCTGAGCTGGTGCTGGGCAGGATTGTCATCGCGGCGGCCGCCGCGAGGACAGCTGCCTGGGCTGCTTCGGCTGGGGTCGAGTACATGACGGCCTGGACGACCTCTGGGACGCTGCGCGAAGGCATGGCTCTCGGGGGAGGCTTCGCGTGAAAGTTGTAGACCCCTGCCCCGCGCAGGCGAACGTCGGGCGTGTACAGATATCCCGCGATGCACGACCGCCCCAAGTCGTCCACGTTCGTCCACAATCCCCTGAACTGCACGTGCCCTTTCAGCACACGGCACACCGTCTGGATGGCATCATGCCATGCGATTCCGAGAACCAATCGAGAGACGCTGTCGTTCGTAAACTGAACAGGGACTCGATCCACGCCCTGCAGGCAAAAGTCGGGGAACGACCTCGCGACGAATTGCACGAACGACACGTCATCGTCGATGATGGCCCACAGCTTCGCAAACGCGGGGCGCTGCGCCTCGTACACCTCCTTTGCGTCAGGCTGCTCCTGCAGGGCGTCCTCGGGGATGATCAAATCGCACGCCACGCTCCGCAGCAGCGCCGAGAGTTCGGCTGCAAGCATCTTGGGGGCGTTTTGATACACGGGCTGCTGCATGATGGCAGGGAGTGCCCTTTGCAACAGGCTGCGTTGCATTGCTTCTCGCTCGCCGTTGCTTTGGGTTCCCGCCGCTGCCCGAGCAGCTAAAAAATCCCCCGTCGGCATGAGCTCCTGCAGCGATCGAACCAGAGCGGGCACGGACGACGACGACGACGACGACGACGACGACGACCAACCGCTCCATTCAGCACTTACGTATCGAATCGCTCGAAGCACGTTGCGAATAAACACGCGCAACTACATCACCCGTTCGTCTTCCGTGCCTCCCACAAATGTTTCTCGTGGCTGCGGAGTCGCCGACTTGCGCTCCTCCATCGCCTGCACGACTGCTCCAACCACACCGTTGTGAGAGCAGAACGGGAGGTCGACAGCCAGCATGCGAAGGCACACCTCGCGGTGCCGCGGGTCCAGGCTGCACCGCCTGCAATCGATCGGTAGACCGTATTGATTCGTGATGTAAATGTTCCTCCAGCTCGCTCGTTCCTTGGTCAAGCACATGAGCGGGGCGTTGCGCAGGACTCGGATCTCGATCACCTGGTCGCAGCCTGGGAGGTTGACGCCCACGCGAGACGGCTGTACGATCTGCATCTCAGACGGCGCACCAAACCCGTGGTTCGCGTATTCGGCCGTGCGACCGCGGCCACGGATGAGCGACGTGATGGGGCGCTGGGCCATGGCGGCGTCGAAGAGCTGATTTTGGTCCATCGCCACGAAGCGCGTCGTTCGGACGAGGTCGCAGTCGCACTCGCGCAGCACCGAGATCAGATCCAGCAGCAGGTCCCGTGCCAGGGTACTGGCCTCCTGCGGCCTTGAAGGCATGTGCACCAGGTACTCGGACTGCCATGGAAAGTCTGCGTCGGGCGCATCGCGCGGCTTCACAACCTCGGCCAAGCCTTGGCTCACGTCTATCCCCTCTTCAAACGTCATGCACGTCTGGGGGAAATCGGCGAAGAAGTACTTGAGATCGCGCACCACGGTGAGAAGATCCCGAGGGGCGGGCGGGCCTTCCGCGAGCAGCCCGAGAGCGACGCTGTTGCACGCCGTCTTGATGACGACCACCACAAACTGACAGTCGGGCTTGGGCCTTCGCACGACTGGATGGTCCCGAGTCCGTGCGGTCGCTGCGCGCTTCGGATCGGGGGGTGGTGGCAAAGCACTGTCGCGCTCGCGCTTGTCTCCGATGCGCATGCCCTCTTCGTCTTGCCGCAAAGGCGAGTCTGCTTTGTCGGTCATGGGCTCGATGCGCTTGTGCATGCACACCAGAGGGCCAAGCGCCGCGAGCAGCTCGCTGACCACGGGAGATTCGGGATGCAAAGCCGACATGACCCCTTCGGGGGAAGCCTTGATCGCCTTACAGGCGTCTCCGAGATGAGCGGGATCAACACGGAGCCGAAGCGAGCTGCAGTCATCACCACGAATGTCGAAAATCCTGCCCGAGGACAGCTTTCCTTGCGGCCTGGACGGGGTTGGGGGTGAGACACCTGCCCCCGAGGACGACTTCGAGGCTGCCATCGCTGCAGCTATTGCCGCGGCCGTGGCTCGTTGTGTCAGAGTGCCTTGCGCTGAAGCCGAAGAAGAGGAGAGGGCGAGCGGCTTGACCGATCCAGTCCCATATGTACGGGAAATGGAATATTTGGTTGTGCGTGCGAATGTTTCCATCTTTGTCGATGGAGTGTTGAGGTTGGCACGCAGCGAGAAAAATGACAGGTTGGAATTGTTTGCACGTGTACGAAACCACACACAACCACCACACTCGTCACACCACGTTTAAGGCTCAACTGCAATTTGCAACAAACCCGTGTCAAATGGCGAAAGAGGTCCGTCCTCGTACGGCGATTCCGTGTGGATGCAGGCAATCAAGGATGATTTTGCGCACAAATGGTTTGAATTCATGTCTCATTTTCGCGTTTATTCACTGCCCGAAGAACGAAGCGAGTGTCGTCCGTTCTGATCAGATCGAATTGTTCCGTCAGCGCTGTCCGCTTTCGCAAAGTGTCCAGAAGTTTCGCAGTCATGTCCGCAGCGGCCGTCGTCTATTTTCCCATCCATCCCATGCTGGCGATCAGCCGCTTCTTGCTGACGTCCTTGGCGAGCGGACGGGTTCCGTCGGGTGAGAAAAATGCCGCGTGCATCGTTCTCATTTTCTTTTCCACAACGACGGGTAGGACGTGGTTGAATGCCTGCAACGTCGTCGTGAAGGGGGCCACTTTGAAGACTGGATCCGCGTGCTTGGCGGCAAAGTACGCCAGCAAGACTGCTCCAATGACGAGCAATGTGACGTCGGCACCGTCTTGCATCCCTTCCACGTCGCTTTCATCTGTGGCAACTTCTTGCATGTTGCTGCTCCAGCTTCGCATCTCGTAGGGCAATTCGCCCTTGTCCGCGTCACCCTTAGATCGAAAGAGAAGTTGCGTTTTGTCTCGCGAAGGAAGCTTGCAGTCGCTGTCGACAAGATCCACATGCATCTAGCACGTAAACGTTTCTTTGTCTTCTTCAGAGGCGGGTCGCATCGTGCACCTACTGACAAGCGTAATAATCAATTCAGGATTTTCCTTCGCAACAGAACTGACACGTTCCGCCGTTGTATCCGCATCCCGCTTGTCAATGCACGTCCTTTCCATTGTTTTGTTTTTTGTGATTCCACGCGCAGACGCGCGGGTGTTACATGCGTGTAATAGATTCGAAACGACCCCCAACGAATACAGTTTCGACTGTTTTACTCTGCCAATGTTTGCATGTAATTCGGAATTTGGCTCGAGTGCTAACAATCTTGGCGCAGGTGCAAACGATCTGTTTCGATTCGCATCACAGTCACTTTGGCGGCATTCTAAAGCGGATTTGCGCAAGTCATTTGCTTCCCGAACGTCGCGCTTTTATTCCAGTGGGGGGATTCGGTACAATACTTGTTTTGTCGCGTCGAAACCCGCGTCAGAGCGAAACAAACACAAGATGGAGTCTCAGTCTCTCTCGACAGGAAGCGTGGGAAGTGGCGATTGTCAGACGGAGTTCAAGCGCCTGTAGATTGAGAGAGGCGTGGCAGAAGAGCCGCTCCTGAATCCCACCACGGGACGGTTCACCCTCTTCCCCATCCAGGACGCCGAGATTTGGGAAATGTACAAGAAGGCATAGGCGTCGTTTTGGACTGCAGAGGAGGTAGATCTTGCCACAGACAGGCGGGAGTTTGCAGAGAAGCTCACGTTCGAAGAGCGCCACTTTATCAAGCACGTGCTGGCATTCTTCGCGGCGTCCGATGGCGTGGTGAACGAAAACCTGTGCATGAACTTTGCCGCCGAGGTGCAGTTGCCCGAAGCCAGATCGTTCTACGGATTTCAGATCGCGATCGAGAACGTTCACGCCGAAGTGTATTCGCTTCTGATTGACTCTCTGGTGAACGGCGAAGATTTGGCTCTCGCCGATATGGCTACAGGCAAGCCCCTGGTTGTGGAAGTTGACAAGTCACTCGGCGTCGGCAGCGTCGGCAGCGTCGTGGGCGTGTGCCAGGACGGGTCCGTACAGCTTGTCAAGGACGAGGTGGATGCCGTCGCCAAAGGGCTTCGTCCCGCCAAAGTGTACCGCGAGAAAGAGTACATGCTCGAGGCCATCGAGACAATCCCTTGCGTGAAGCGGAAGGCCGACTGGGCCTTGCGGTGGACTGACCAGGACATGGCTTCGTTCGCTGAGCGCGTCGTGGCCTTTGCTGCCGTCGAGGGCATCTTTTTCAGCGGGTCATTCTGTGCCATCTTCTGGCTCAAGAAGCGCGGACTCATGCCAGGACTCGCCTTCAGCAACGAGCTGATCAGCCGCGACGAGGGGCTGCACTGCGACTTTGCATGCCTAATCTATGACAGGCTCAGGCACAAGCTCCCCGAGAGCCGCGTGCACTCCATCGTGCGCGAAGCCGTCGAGTGCGAGAAGGAATTTGTTACCGATGCTCTGCCCGTCGAGCTGATTGGCATGAATTCGAAGCTCATGCAGCAGTACATCGAGTTTTGCGCAGACCGCCTGCTGCGGAGCCTCGGCGCAAAGGAACTATACGGGAGCAGAAACCCATTCGAATGGATGGAGCTTATTTCGATGGAAGGCAAAACCAACTTTTTTGAGAAGCGGGTCGGTGAGTACTCCAAAGCGGGAGTGGGAACTGACAAAGAGCCCAATGGCTCGGCGTTGGAGTTCTCACTCGATGAAGAGTTCTGAATGACAGTATTAAGAATATGTATGTATGCACACGCATAATCCATTCGATTCGCTACAATGCAAATCAAATCACGTGCCATGGAGCGCGGGACGCCGTCGGTACCACCGCCGTCTCCCTCGTCCGATTACAAGAACCTAACTCCTCCATTCGGATTGGACCGTTATGTCGTGCACCCCACCATTCGTACCATAGCGATTCGCGGTCGCGACGCCGACTATGCCATTTTCAGGCATGGGAAGTGGCAGCAGACGCGGAGGCAACCGACCGCTCACAGGATCCAGGTTCGCGTGCAGGGTAAGCAATTTCTGCTGTCACGGCTCGTTGTCGAGTGCATGACGCAGCGGCTCTTGTCTCCAAATCTCGAGGTTGACCACATTGAGGAACTTTCCTCGCTGCCCGACGACACCACGCCGTTCGCCGCCAACCGCTGGACCAACCTGCAGGTGCTCACTCGCCGCAACCACTATGACAAGTCGGCACAAGCCCGACGCGGCCGCGTCATGCGTCGAAACATCCAAGCAAAGGACCTCGAGGAGGAGGAATGGCGGACGGTCATCGACTACGCGACGGATCAGCCCATTTCCACGTACTTGGTCAGCAACTTTGGCCGCTTCAAGACGCGGAAAACAAATATCCTGAGGCGAATGAGTCGCAATACGATCATGCTGTTCCACAACGGGAAGTCTCTGGCGCGCATCCCGTACGGACTGGCCTGCAGGACCTGGCACGGCCCTCGTCCCAACAAGACGTTTACTGTCGATCATATTAACAACAACCGCTCCGATTTGTTGGCGTACAACCATGTTTCGAACCTGCGGTGGGCCTGCAAGAAAACACAGGCGAGGAATCGCGAGTGTGCGGGACTCGTTCGCACGCTCGCCGACGGAAGCGAGCATACGTTCGCCACCTGCTCAGACGCAGTCCGAGCACTCTCCCTGCCTGTGCAGTACATTACTCTCTCGCGCCGTCTGGGTGTGCCGACGTCTCTTGGATGCAGATGGGGTCCGCCCCTTCCCACGCACCCAAGGCACGGAATAATCCTAAATAATGGACAGACGTTCGCGAGCGTGCAGCACGCGCAATACGTTTTGCAGGTCAGCAGCGAAACGGTGAGGCAAAAATACGAGGCGCGACCTGCACATTCGTCGGTCGTACCAGATACCGAGATCGTCACACCGCGCGGGCCATGGGGTCCACCGTTCTCAGAAGACGAGGTCGACAGATTCTGGTTTGAAACGGGTGGTGCGCGCACGTTCGTGTCACGCCAGCAGCTGCAGCAAAAAACGTTTATTTGCTCCCGCTTGCGCAAGAGCCTGACGATACTGCGCAAAAGTGGACTTCCTGATTCAATGGGCAGGCGCTGGGGGCCGCCGATCAAGACGGACGAACGGGATGCCGTGCTCGCGACGGACGAAGCGACTGGGATCGTGACGGAGCACCCCACAATTCACCACGCATGTATCGCGACCAAACTTCGAATTGACGTTTTGCGCGCCAAGATGCTGTGTCAGCACGGCGCACTGATTGGCGGAGTACGGATTCGGTACAAATAGCAGCGCGCGAATTGCATTCGGTGGTATCAGAAGGGATCGCAAATCAGATGTCTGTCTGAGCTAGCCAAAAAATTCGGTATCAAGGAATAGACTGCCGTACAACGAGTGATGGGTAAGCACTCCGAGTGGAAAGCTGTGCCACACTCGGCAACCTCTGCTGCGATTGGCGTCAAGCGCAAGCTTAGACCGTCACGCTCAAAAGACGAACCGTGCCATCCGCCTGCAGTTCCATGCAACATGTCTCGGTCGGGCAAAACGCGTGAGGGCACACTGGAGGCGCTCCCTCGTTCGGAACTGGTTCCAGGGTGACGGCACTGTCGCAGCGAATCAAGACCGAACCCGTCTCCAACCATCCAATCGGACATGGGTCCACGAATTGGATGGTGTGCACGCCGCTCGTCGGATCTTCTTTTGAGAGGATGTCGATTGAAGAAGCAGTCCCCAGACGGAACGAAACCTCAATGATAGTCTTGCTTGTCAGCGAAACAACACTTCGAATGTCATCTAAACAGATCGTCATATCAAAAGATGGAAATACCTTCACTCGCTCCATCGTTGCGCCCTAATCTTTGTGGTCTTGCCGTTTGCCACGTTTGTTTACCGCACGTCCGTCTTTAGGTTCTTCGTCTAAACGCAAAGGCTTAGCCTAACATTCACTTCGCGCCAAGACGCTCTCGATTCGATCCACAATGGGATGGCTCTTCGCTCATTTCAACGCGAAAGCTAGCATGATCCCGAACAACAAGTGCAAAGCAAGCAAATGTTTCCTCGTGTGACGCACAACCGTTTATTGTTTGTTTGAATGAACATTCAAATAGAATGGAGAAATACATTATTTTGGCACTTGGGAGCAGCATGGCGTTCGCACAGGCTTCACCGCCGTGCCCGCGCGTCGCGACCAAGCCCGTGATACCGTTTTCGTTCGATTCCACCAACAGCGAGGAAAACATCCACGTCCCAACCGAGTCCGCCCCATGGGCAGGATTTTCGTGGTCGTACCTTGTCGATCAGCTTCTTCCCGCGATGCAGGAAAGGGCAACGCCCAACATTACGAAGCGATCCCGTTTGGACTGCTTGGAGGTGATCGAGTTTGGGGACAACAACGAGGCGATGCGCGCCGCGGGGCGCCATTTGGATGTTGCGATACCATAGCGAAGACGAAAATTGTATCAATCATGCTTCAATCAAAGCAGCCCGTGCATTCGACGTCATCACTGCCATCGCCTTGGCGAGAAGGTTGCCTGCCACCAACCTGTCTTTAAGCTCTGCTGGACCATTTCGCAAGAGCTTCCTTGGGTGGATCAGCTCGATTTCAATCTCGTACTGCGGCGCCTGCGTCTTGCACGCCTGATCCACCTCGATGCCATTCGTGCCTTGCCACGTCTTTGTCAGGTGGAACGACCAGTGCCCCTTGTCGAACCGCCGTCGCAACTTGGTCCGAACCATGGTCGGCTGTACTGCTGCGGGCAGGTGCTGCGTGGGCATGTCCGTCTCAGCCGACAGTGATACTCGCACGTCGAACGGTGCACCATCACTACGAAAATCCATCTGACGCAACCGCGTCTTGATCACGTGGCTGCGCGGCAGCTACTTCTGCTTCATCTTGGCGGGGTTGTAGTACGCCGTCGTTCGGACGGTCTGCCCGCTCACGGTGTAGAAAAAGTCCTGCATGTGAATGAAGTCGGCGTCAACAGAGTCCCACGACCTGTAGTTGTCCATGGCCCGCATCACGCGCTCAAAGAATGACTTGGACACGCCGCTGGAGAAGCGTCTTTTGTGCGGGGGCGAAGGCTGGCAGTCCCCCTCGTCTTCCTCATCCGATTCGCAGCGCGAGCCTCCCGACAACGGTGCGAGGATTTCTTCTTCGTCGTCGTCTTCTTCGTCGTCTTCTTCGTCACCATCGTCGTCTCTGCCTGCGCATAAGCCAAGTCGTGCCTCCAGCTCGAGCTCGCTGACGTGCTATCGCATTTCCCTCACAATGGTCTGCACTCGTAGCATGGCCTTGACCAAACCAGCAGGAAGGTCCGCCGTTGTCTGTAGGTTGGGGGGTATAAACGTCTCGACGGCCCCGCTGCTCCGCTCGATCAGCGGGGCTAAAAACTCTTCGGCCTCGTCGGGGTCACGCCCGCTGCCGACGGCAGAGATCCGCTCCTGTTTCACACGAACTTCGTGTTCAATGCGGTCGATGTCGATGGCGTCGACCGTCTCCATGTCTTTCGCTTCTTCGTCTTCGTCTTCGTCATCGTCACTGTCACTGTCACCGCTTCGTTGAATCGCCTGCAATCCCAAGCTGCTGCCACCGAGCTGAGACGGCAGTGGATCTCCCACGAACACAAGATCTTCCAGACTTCTCTGAATTCGCTTGGGGAGAGACTTGACTTCGAGCGGCGGCAAGATTTCGTCCTCCGCGTCTGCTTCCTCGTCTTTTTCTTCCACGGTTGGCAGGCCCCGCCGCAACCGCAGCATCATCTTCTCGTACGTTGGGTCTGTTCGCGTAACAACCGACCCTGTTCCGATTCTCATGGACATTTGGCCCAGAATGACGTTGGACGGCACGCATCGCTTTGGATCGACGGCGGTCGCCACTGCGGCAGCGTGCAGCCTAGCAGAGGTCATCTCGAATGCTGCTCGCGCCAGTACCCCCGCCCCGAGGCTGCGCATCTTGTGCCTCGTCAGCGGCGTGATGCTTCCGATGTGGGTCATAACCTGAACTAGGTGCTGTATGTGCCTGTCGTCGACCCTCTGGTCCCCAAAGATGGCTCGGAAGCGACGGAGCAGCATGGTACGAGCGGCTTCGATGCCGAGCCTTTGCTGTATGTCGACCACGCTGGTCACCTCGGTTCGCGCTCCGTCGACGCCTGGCATGGCGACAAAGTCCTGCAGATCTGCGCCCACCGTTTCAACGACAAACTCGGACGTGTCGGACAACGACGAATCCTCCAAAGAAATCCCAAACCGCGGGCGCTTCTTCGCTACCGCGTAGGCAACCAAGGGATGGCCGTGCACGAGAACAGTTTCCATTAGGTGCGAGCGAACCATGTCGCTGACGCGCTGTTCGATAACGGTAATCTGTTTCGAGTCGGTCACTTCCGCCGCGACCGCCAGGGCCGCAACGCCACGCAGCCTGCATCGGATTTTCCACGAAGGGTTCGTACTTCCCATGCTCGTGACGAGCGAGTCGCCTCGAAGGTAGTTACGCAAGGCCTGCTCCACGTCGGTCACGCTAAGGCCTCGGTCATCCAAAACTCCTCGGTGCAGGTCAAACTCAATGCACCAGTTGCTGAGTCTCTGTTCGTACGGGTCGTCGGGCACGCGCCCCTCCTTTTTGGCAGCAGCTTCTTCGGTCTTGTACACCTTGCGAACGGCTGTTTTGAACGATTCGAGCCCTTTACTCAGCGCAAAGCACGATCGATCCGAAGCAAATGCCTCTGGCAGGGGCGTCGCCCTCTCGATCCGTTCCATACGATCTAGAAGTGTTAGTGACTACTCGGAGCCACGCATCGGTCTCAGCTGCAGCGACGTGGACTTTAGCACGTCTTTTAGGGCCACGCTCTGCAAGCTCTGCGCAACATGTTTGGCATATCTCTCTGAATAGCAGAAGGGCTCCTTGAATCGAATCGTGGCCTGGCTGCTGAGTGCCATGCGATCCTGCTTGGTCTTGGTGTCGTCGGCGTTCGTCAGCTCCATCATCGCCTGCAGCCCCGTGACCACCTGCGTCACAGCAATCCCCGACGAGTGAAAGGTGTTGAGCGTCAGCTGCGTGATCGGCTCGCTCGCCGACATGGCGGCCAGGCTGCCGATAGCTTCGCCCGCATCCACGACTGCATCGGCGTACATTCGCTTCGCCTTTTCTTGCATCCACCGCAACTGCCCAACGTTCAGCCCGAACTTGGAGCAGACGGTGCGGGGGCTAAGGGCCAACAAAACGTAGGCCCGAATCCCAGCGCTCGGGTCCTGCAACGGGTCCTTTTCGTCCTCGCGAAATGACTTGGCCAAATCGTCCCAGCTGGTCCACCGTGACTCTTGGCTCCTAGCGCCGACTTTCTGCGCATGATGATCCCGAAAGGCCTGGGCTACGTCGCACAAGACTTCCTCGAGGTCCCACGGCTGCACCACGCGCTTCTCCGAGTCGGACCTCGCCTGGATCGTCTTGGCAGCCATCAGAAGCCTTTGCATGTGAATGGGGCTCAGCAGCTAGTCGGACACGGACCCCGATTGCGGGTCTGCCTCGTGCACTCGTGGCGCGAGCAGGTGCAACCGAGCGAGGAGACCTGCTTTCACGGCCCGCTCGACGGATGCCACGAAGCGCTCTCTGTTCTCTCCTGCTTCCATGCGAGCGATTGGATCAGTGGCGCAGGACACGTGATCGGGCTTGAGCTCTAAGCGTCGTCGAAGGTCTTCGGATGTCTCGAGAATGGCGGGGATGCGGACCAAGGTGAGCTTTCTCCCGTCAAGGCCGTCGTCCCCGTAGGAAAAGTCCACAACCTTGTCCTCGGCGTTCCGCGTCGTTCCGTCCATGCTGACGTGATTGGACATCATGGCGCTCCTGAACTTGCGAAGCATGTACCCAACCTTGGCCGTCTTGACGGCGGTGTCGATGAGCCCCACGCGGCTGCCTCCCAGATGGAAGAACATGCAGACCACTGACAGACCGCACGAGAAGCTCGTGTCGACGAAGCCACGCGCCATCAGTCCCATGTCGTTGGGTCTCGTGGCAGAGATGGTCCGCCACACCCCGTGCTCCGCGGCTCCTTCGACTCTGCCTTGATGTTCGGGAGTGTAGTAAAATTGCGCTTGCAGTCGCTCCCCGTTAAACATCTGCTGCATGACAACTGATGCGATCTGCGCGATGTTCGCAGGCTTTCCCTTGGCCCCGCTGTACACGGTAGACCACAGGTCGTTACTTTCTCCGAGCTTGGTCATGACGAGAGCTTCGATCCGTGCCCGCGTAGTGCTGAGGATCTGCACGATGGCTCCCTCCCTTACTTGCTCGGTCAGCGCTCGACTGTCCAGGTTCGATACGGTCTGTGCCCGCTGAAACGTGTCTTTCACGATGGCCCTGCTTTCCTCCTCGAGCTCGGGGTCCAGGATGGTGTCGCACAGGCCGATGCTGGCCCCGCCATGGAGCTGCGTAAAAAAATAGCAGAGCAAGCGGTGGGCGTCGCTGAGAAACTTGGCGCCCGCCCACGCCCCGTTGTCGTGCGCGATGGCATCCACAATGCCCCCGCTCGCGGCTCCAACGGTTGCCTTGCATAGCCTTCCCACGAGGAGCTCGCCGTTGCGAATGACCACGTTGTCCGCGGCCGCCTGATGGTCGGGAAGCGTGTTCGTCTCGGCCACCTGTGCCCATTCCACCTTCTTTCCCTTGCGAACCCGTTTTTCGAGGCTCAGAGTCGTGGGAAGGATTAGCGACAGCAACTGCTTCCCCGTCCACATGGGGCGGGGCTTCAGGATGGCTGGCTGAGGCAGGCCTCCGAGCGAGTCAATGGCGGACGCAGGCCTGCACTGCCACGGTGGCTGTTCCGCCAGCACGCTTTGGCCAGCCTTGTGATCAAAGTGCAAGTGCATGATGGCTTGGCACGCGTCATCCCGCCCGAACAGCTCGTCGGCGCGAGACATCATAAAAGCCGCAAAGTTGTCGGCCTAAATGAGCCCGCTGCGAGGGCTGTTCGTCCCAACACCGCGCAGGTTCATGGGCACAGCCATCAAATGAAGGCACTCGGCTTCTTCGTGAAGCGTTTGCGGCATGTGAAGGTTCATCTCGTCGCCGTCATAGTCGGCGTTGAACGGCTGCGTCACTGCGGGGTGCAGCTAAAAATTGTAGTCTTCCACGATGCGGGTCTGGAACGCCTGCCAGGAGCCGCGATGCAGTGTCGGCTGTCGGTTGAACATGATCCAGTCCCCGTCCTGCATGTGCCTCTGGACGATGTCTCCAATTTGCAACTTGTTTTCGGAGTATTCGACCCTTTCTTTTTTGCTCATAAGCGCGAGGCTGATCATCGTTTCTGGACCCGTCGCGACGGCGTGGTGGCGCACAAAGGTGGCTCCCCCGAGAGCGTGTGGCCCCTTGACGATGCATTGCCTGAGCTTGTTCATGCTGAAGCGGTTCACGCGCTCTGGCTTGGTCAGGATCTCGGCCACGGCCCGCGGCACCCCCAAGTGCCAGATCTCAAAGTTGGGCGGCGCAGGACCGATGGGGCTGCGGGCGCAGTAGTCCACTCGCTTGCCCATCATGTTTCCTCGGAAGCGCCCGTGCTTCCCACCAAGCCGCGCATGCAATCCCTTGCGATTGTTCTGCACGCGTCGCGTCCTGCGACCCGTGATTTTTTCCTCGGGGATGTCCAGCTTGGCCGAGTCGTCGGGCTTGGTCACGTAGGCGCAGCGAGCGGCCAGCACCTGCCGCGCCACGTTGACCAGTTGAGCGGCCTGCGTTGTCGTATCGGCAATATCCGCCTCGATCGCAAAGATCTGCTCTTGGCATTCCTAGACATGCTCCTCGATGTACGAGGGGCACGGCCGCCCTGCCGCTTCGGCGTCGTCCATCTGCTGGCACAGAGACACGAGCCTGTCCTGCTTGTCGCCCAAGTTCGCCTCTTTCTCGAGCACGTTACGCAAGGCTGCGAGCTCGTCCTTCTTGCGCACAAATGCCACTTTGGCCCGCAGTACCTCCTTGTAGAAGAAGGTCAGATCGTCCTCGCTGCGGGAGCCGCTCGCGGAATTGATTGACGGGCGGATTAGCGGAGACGGGATGATCATGACGGACGTGACCAGGTGGCGAGGAGTGGTGCCACCTTCGGCAAATCCCATCGCGCGAATGGTGTAGGGGCTCAGGTTGTCAAAGACGTCGGCGACTTCGGATGGTAAAATGTCACGCGACTCCCATGCGTCGGGGTCCGACGGGTCCTTGCCGTTCTTCTTTCTGATGAGCATGGAATTAATGTCCCGTTGGGAACATTTCTCCAGAATTATCCGCACCTGCTTGTCTTTCGTTGGACCCCCGTAACAATACGAGCGGTGCAACAAAATCTTGCACTCGAGCTCGTACTTGGGCAGGGGCATGCCGCACGGACCCTGGTCCAACATCGCCCGAATCTCGGGACGGGCGGCGATGTCGGGGAACTTGGCGCAGATTAAGTCGATGTTTGCCTGCGTCCACACACACGTCGTCTGCTTCTTGCACATCTCTCCCTTCTTGGCGAGGATCTTTTCAAAGTCCATCGTCTGGACACGCTCTTTGGCTTCGGACAGTATTGTTTCCGTTGGTGGAATTTTTGACAGGCGCTTCTTGTGCTGCTTCTGCAGCTGAGTTAGTTGCTTCTGGGCGGCAGACAGTTCCTCCTAAGAAACAACATCCACCAGGGCATCCATGGCCTCCAGCGCTTCGACCGCAGCCCGTGTCTCGCGAATCGATTGTGGCTCCCCCGTGTCAGCGAATTCGAGCATGTCTTGCAAGGTCAGCCCTGGGACGGGGAGCCAGCGCGGGCGGGAACAGTGCTCGCACACGCAACGCAAGACGTTCTTGGCCTCGGTCCCCGCTCCGAAGCGGATCACGTCCGTTCCGAGTTCAATGTGACCATTGTGGCCCGAGCACTCCCGCTGCCTGCAGGTTGGACAGAGGTGGCCGCGCTTGTTGATTCCCATCCGCGGGTCATTCAGCCCGTTTGTCGAATTGGGCTTGCCCGTCTCGGTAACTTCGACGACGGAACGGGCGCGAACCTCGTCGTCAGACAAGTACTTGAAAATTAAGGCTTCGATGCGCGCCGCAGATTCCATGATAATTGAATTGATTCGTTTTGGGTGAAATGCTGATGATTGTTGAAACGTTTCAAATGGGATGTAAATATTTCTATGTTTACTTCGTCGATACTTTCGTGAAGTCGCCCGCAACGTCTTCGGCCAGGGCGTACCCTGGATGCTTGAACATAAAGTAGATATTAGCAATGGCCATAACCACCGCAAACAGTACGATGATAGATATCAGTAACACACTGCCAATGTCACCGAGGGTCGTTGGCATGATCCTGTTGTTTGTCTAAACAGGCCGACCTCGAAACGCGGAAAGATTGACATGTGCAACTGAAGAGACATGCCCGCGAAAGAGCAGTCACTTCCATTCTCATAACCATGGAGCCATGTACCAAAGACGCAGTGGGCACAGTTCCTGGCAGCGATCGTTCTCCCCCGCGCGAATCTCTGAGGGATGCCATCGGCAGCATGCGCTCCGAAATCGCCGAGGTCAAGAGCATGCTGCAGGCCTTCATCGACGAATCGGATTCCCAATCCAAGTACAATTCGTCGTCTCATGGCCGTGGCAGAGGAAGGGGCAGGGGCAGGGGCAGAGGCAGCAGCAGCAGCAGGGGACGAGGAAGAGGTGGCGGATACCACCCGTATCATCATCAGTCACCGCAGTTGTTCGGAGCATCGCACCAATACCCACAAGTTCCATTCGTCGCGATGCACTCGCCCAATGGTATGATGGGATTCTAGCCTCCGTTCCAGGCGCAGCTGGCCGCCCAGGCCCACGCGCATGCCCAAGCCCAAGGATTTGACACGGGAGTGAGGTCGGGGGTGGGAGCGGGCCAAGACTACCCGATCCCGTCGTTTCTTCCACTGGGAGGAAACAGCATCTCCGAAGCTGATACCAAGTCGTCACTAGGGCAGTGAGCACGAGACGTCGACGCCGAGCGTCTGGTGCATTGATTCGAATACCTTGCAGTCGACTGCGACATCACGAAGAGCTTTCATGAATTGTTTTAGCGGACGGAATCTGTTTCGAGCCATTTCAAACACGAACTCGTCCGCCGTTTTGGTCATCATGGCAGCTCCCGCATTTTTGACGAGCTTCTTAAGCTGCTTGATTTTAGCCTTGTTGATCGCAATCCTCATCGCGAGCTGCGCCCCGCGCTCGGCCAGGTCAAGGATCTCGGCGCGGGCCTGATCTCGCTTGGCTTTGCCTGCCTCGACGGCTGGTGACCGTCGCTTCGGGCTGGGTACCATGACAGACGGCTTGAAAAAGTATGCCCGCTCCTTGTCCATTGCACCATGCAGACGATCTTGGGACACATTTTCTCCGTCAAGCCCCAGGTGGTTCTCGCTGTTCTCGCTGTCCTGCAACTGCTTGATGGTTTCCTGCAGCTGCTCCTGTGCAGCTGCCAAAAACACCTCCGCCTGGTCCTCTACGGGAATGCGAGTTTTCTGGATCATTTCTTCGCTGCTTCCCCCAAGGCTGAGCTCGAACCCGCCCTTGAGAGATTGTCGCCGTTTCGTCATTGCATCCTTGCGAATCTATTTGGACGACTCTACGAGTTCCTTTTGCATCTTCAGTTCGTGCTCGAGATCAGAACGTTTCGACCCCTCCTTGTTGTTAGCCACCGTCTTGTTGTTAGCCACCGTCTTGGGGTTGAACGACGCGATCAAGTGGTACGTCTTGATGTGACGGTCTTCCTGCGGGAGACGCGCGAGGGCACAGAAGCGCCTGCCTCTCCCGACAGCTTGCAGCTCGGCCATCACGGAGATGAACGCCTCGAAGAAAATCTCGATCTGCACATCCTTGAGATCGAGTCCCTCGTTGTACCGCTTGTTGGCGATGAGAACACGAATTCGCTCGCCGTGCACGTTGTCGGCCCTGTTGAATTCGGAAATGCTCTTGGCGTACTCTTTCTTCTGCGTGGACGTGGCGCCTGACGCCCACCGTGCCGTGCTGATGAACCGCTTGCCATCTTCGCCAGGTAGTTCTTCCTGCGACGACATCTGCGTCACGTCGGTCCAGCCCTGTGCCTCGAGCGCCTGCCCGATCTGGAGGGCACCCTGCTGACCAAACGCCGAATACACGTATGCCTTTTTGTCGGGAGCATCGTGCAGAATGCTGATCAGCTCCACGAGCTTGGCCGAGTACTCTTCCATCGAGTCGATCTGCTTCATGGCGGCGCGAAAGCCCCTCGCCCGCGGGTGCAGCATGTTGGCGTACGACCGCGAGCGCCGAATGAACTTTTGCTTGTCTTGCAGCTTATCCCACGCCCCCGCCCCGTAGGCACCACTTTTCGTGTCAATGGCCGCCTTTTCCTGGTAGGCTTCCTCTTGCTTGGACTTGAAGGGCACCATGCGAACGATGTGCTCGAGCGAGGGGAAATCGGCGGTGTTGCCCGAGTTGTCGTAGTATGACACGATGCCCGAGGCGCGGCGGGCAAACTCCCCAATCCTGGCGGTGCCATCGGGACCGACGAGCTCGTCTTTGACGAAACTCGGCTCGCCTGGGCGTTTTAGCACCGACAAGAGCTCGAACAGCTCCTCGACGCTCTTGCCAGGGGTCGCCGTAAGCATGAGAATGGTCGTCAGATCCGTTTTTGTCAGATACCTTCGCAGCGCCACGGCTTGTTTGCGAAACTGCGGCATCGGCTCAAATATGGCCTGCACCTCGTCCATGAGAAGCACAGCGTGGCCGAATTGCTGTTTGAATGCGGGCTTGGCGGGATACGGCCCAAAGCCGAGCCTGTTCGCCGCCGTGGTGAACGAAAGCACCTGGTACCGTTTGTGCACGTTGTCGAAGCTCCACGCTCCGCCCGACGATGCGAACGCCTGCAGCGCCACCTCGGGCATCAGGTCTTGCATACACGCCGCCAACCGAGACCGACCCTTGGCGTCCCGCTGCAACAGGTTTTTTTGGTTCTCACTCGACGTCACGATCAGTAGCGGTCGCGGGAGGCCCGACGGAAGCTTGGCGTTCAGAAATGCAAGGATCGTCGCGGCGATCAGGCACGTTTTACCCGAGCCGACTTGGTGCCAGGCTAAAAATCCCTTTGGAGCGGAAAGCGGCGAATCTCCGCTCAAAGAAATTTCAGCTTGCCACCTGCGCATAACGTTCCACACGGTGGCCTGCTGCGGGTTCATCTCTCGCGGGGGACCCTCGCCCATACCATTCGACTGCTCGCAGTTTGATTTACGATCGGCAGGGTCTTCGGCTAGATTCAGCCACGGACTCCAGTCATGACCTGACACGTTGGGGAGCTTTCCGTGAAAATACTCGAAGAGAAACTCTTGCGTCTGGTCGTCGCTGGGAGCAGGGAACATGGTGGGCAGTGCGAGCGCGTGGCGCATCGGGTGCTCGGGGCGCTTGGGACCAGAGGGAAGTGACATTTCTTCGTCTTCATCGGAATCACCGCCGTCTTGCGTTATCACAGAGGCAGCCTCGGGCGTAACCACCGCGACAAAGTCGGAGCCGTCCACAACCGTTTCTTCTTCCGACGCGTCGGGCAAAAATGGATTGATCAGAGACGTCTCCTTTTCCGTACGGACGTCCTCGATCTCCACGGGAGGCGGACGAAACTTCATTCCCACGTCGATGCAGTCGAGCGCAGAGAAAGGGCGCCATCGAAGATCTTTGTAGGTGCTCGCGAACGAAGGATCTCTTGAGTACGCGAATGTTGAGCCTTCATCTTCCTTGCACCTTCGATCTCGTTCGCTGAGCTCTTCTTTCAGCGTGCGGCTCTGCGGAACTTTAGACTCGCCCTCGGCGACAACTATGCAGTCCGCTGGCGCGTACGCCGTGCCCTTGACGTCGCGCAGGCGTGACCACGAGGGATCTCTGCGGTATCGGTACGCTACTCCTTTGTCCCAAATGCAGCGTGCGTCCCTCTCTGCGAAAACCTGCTTCATGATTTTTCCCGCTACTGCTTTATTTATTTACACTCCACCACAAATGGAAACGCAAGACACTCATATCTTGGCGGAAGCGGAGCAGATACGCCGCAGGCACAGGCTTTGCCAGAGACTGGGAGTTTATACCGATGACTCGGCTTTAATCAGGTTCGAAGAAGAGAGAACGGGAGTCGTCGCACGACTCGCTTTGGCATGCCATCCAGACCCACACCTTCGATCGGACCGCGTGCTTCTCGTGCGGTTGGTGCCCGAAACGAGCAAGCTTGTAGCCGAGGCTCGCAAACGAGTGTCGGCTTCTGCAGACTTCTCGTGCATCCGCGAGGGATACGGCGGCAAATGGAGCGAGTTCGCGCGACCGATCGCCGTCAGTGGAAATGTTGTTGCTGAGCTCCGCCCCGTGGCAATCCCAAGCAAATCCTCGATCATTTCCGACGACATCGACGAAGCCCTTGCCGCGCGAGGGCGTCTGCACTGGACTTCCTCGATGCCTTCAAAGCTGGGAGGCTGGTCCAGCCCCGAGCTTGATCTTGACGGAAGCCTCGGGGACGCCCTCGTTGTGATGCAAGTGTCGGGAAATGCTCACATCCACCACCCTAAGCGAGGACTAGTGCGCGGAACGCTGAAGCATTCCATCGTGCCACGTGGCGCCAATGGTTGGATCATCAGCACAAATGATGGTGGAGACACTTTCGACGTTTGCGTTTTTCACGATTCCGATGAACACAAAACAGCTGACGATGGAGATGTTTTCGATGGAGGACGAGCGGACCGAAGTTTCCAACTTTGATCTCGTTTCGCTCGCTGGCGGCAAGGCGAAGGAACTGCATGCCATTTCGCTGGACGACTTCGACCCCTCTCGGTGCACGACGGCACGCGGCGTCAAAAATCGTTACAAGAAACCCCAGCTGGTGCAAACCGTTCGAAAACACGCCCCAAAGTTCGGGAAAAATGCCAGCAAGCAATCCGTCGCGGACCTTTGTGACATTCTATCGCTTGCGAGCGGCAGCGGCGAAGCAACGCAAGCGGATTCGTCGTTGGACGAAAGCAAGGCAAGAACCAAAGCCGAGCTCTTGGTGGACAAAATCTTGGACAGGTTCGACGGCAGACGGTGCACGGACGAGCGTTCCGTGCGCGACCGCTATCGCAAGCCCGACCTCGCGACGGCTGCTGCAACGCTTGGACTTCCCGACACCGAATCCATGTCAGTAGTGGAGCTATGCGACGCTATAGCGATCGCGAAGCAGCAGGTGGAGAGTCTTCCAGGCTCGGTCACGAGCGGTTCTGCAGTTGACGAAGCGCCCGCGCCCGCGCCCGCGCCCGCGGCCGCTGATCCAGGTGCTTCCAAGCCAGGTGATGATCCCGAGGTGAGCGATTCGATGCTGTCGCAGATGGAAGACATGGTGGCCGAGTCGCTTCAGTCGATGCGCGGCGTAGGGTACTCGCACCAGTGCCTGACGCCGTGTCGCTTGAAGGATCCGAGCAAGGGAAAGCATGCAGCGTGGTGCGAGACGGATCCGTACCAGTGGTACATCTGGACGTACGACTGGGACTACTGCGTGCCTCCCGTCGTTCTGAAGAAAGGCCGTGGCATTTCGGATAATCCCAAGAAGCCGTGTTTGGACGAGTGCGCGTACAGGCCTCACACCACGGGAAGCTACTGGACGCTTGGCAACGTTGTTGGAGCGGCAGGCGCCGTTGCCCTGGGCGCGGCGACCGCCGCGTACCTTGGACCAAAGGCACACGAGCTAGTATCAGCGGCCACATCTGCCATCGCTTCCAAGGACGTGCTGGAGTTCATCGGAACGTGGGGCGGCGTAGGCGTGTGGGCAATCAACACGGCGCTCACAACTACCATGGTCGGGGCGGGGTCGAAACTTGCCTCTATGGTCGGTGGCATACCTGGCGCCGCCCTCAAGGCGATCGGAGAGACTGGCATGACGTGCAAGGTGGAGGAGCCGCCCAGCGAGGGTAAGGAGCCCGTGTACGCGGCCTGCATGACGGCGGAGCAGACGACCGACATTTTCATCCAGTATGCTGAATACGAGATGGAGCAAATGCTCGACTTCACCAAGTCGGACAAGCTCAAGGAGCTGACGGACGACATCGTGCACGGGATGCAGTTCGCCAAGCCCGAAGCCAAGAAGCTGATGTTGGATTCGGTTCACTGGGTCAAGGAGATGATGGACCTGATCAACGCCACCGCCGACAAGATTAGGTTGGGAACGTTCCACGACGCCCGCGCCATGCAGACGATCAGTCGAGCCTTCACGCGGCTCGCGGCGGAAATGTCCACCATGGTCCACTCGGCCAAACGTTTTTACGGCGACATGGCAGGATACCCCGCCTCGGCGGTTCCTCTGATGCAGGCGCGACAACGTTTCGTCTCTCTGATCAAGCCACAAACCGAGAAACTGCAGGTCCCCGAGACCGAAATCGAACCCGACGCCGAATTTCTCAGTAAGGAATGGTTTGGACAGATGTACGCGCGCTTCACGGTGCTGTGGCAGGCCATCAAGCGCTTTCAAGCCAACAGCAACTTTCGCTGGGCCATGTTTGTCGCGTCCATCTACGCCGCCGCGGCGACCGCCGTTGTCGAGCATTCGCGGTACGAGCTCCTGCCCAGCGTGTCACTGGTGGAAGCAGTCATCGGAAAAAAGCTTCCCGAAGGAGCCACGATTGACCCGTTCGGTCTCGGCCAAAACCCGATCGCGAGGGCGATGGGCCTAGACAAGGTTGGTGAGCTGCTGGCTGCCACGGTCAGTTCGGGAGGCCTCTCGCTTGGCTACGTCCTGTCGTCGCTGTGCTTGCAGCTGACGTACGGCGCGGACAAGCAAAATCAAACAGGGTTTTTGAAAAGCGTGATGCCAAACATCTTCCGTTAGGTCTCGCCCGACCGCTGGATCATGGAACAGCTCACGAAAGGCTGGGGCACTCCCATGAAAGACATTGGAGACTCTTTGGCGAAGCGTCTCAAGGGCATCCTCCCCGATATGGCCATCAAGGGAATCCAGACGCTACTCACATTCGTGGAGGGACAGCTCCGCTCTTCCATCCAGGAAATGATCCGCTTCGGCATCGGACAGACGTGCCGCTACTTCCAGGGCCATTCTGCCGTCTCCATCAGCGAGCAGCTGGCAAACCAAAGCGATGCTCCGATTTCAAAGGAAGAAGGAAATGAATATTTCCCATTTGCCTTTGGAGCGAAGGAAGTCAACGCCAACGAGCGGCGCAGGATCGGGTGGGCTTCCAAGCAGGACGAAGAAATACTCGACGCCTGGAAAAAGAAGCGAGATGAAGCCATGGACACAAAGTTTGCCGAAAAGAAAGCAGAAGAAACGGCGTTTTTGCTCGAGGTTGTTCCCAATGCGCAGAAAGAGTGGACGGGTCAGGACGCCCAAGCGTACGCCGAGGCCGTCGCCAAGCAAGAGCTGGACAAACTGGTGCAGACTGGTGCGAGAGATCGATCCTTTGAAATTGGACGCGCGGACCGAGCTGGCTCAAAGCTAACTTCGGCAGCTGAAGTCACCGACACAAATCCTGCCACTGCGGTGGAACTTGCCATGTGGAAACTCGCGCCGTCGAAAGGAATTAGCCGAAGATACATTGACAAGGTCGTTTCTAAGGGTCGCATTGGGGAGTGGATCCGAAAGACGAATGCCGAACTGAACGAGGGAGGCATCGTCAACCCAATTCTTCGCGATGGCTCGTTGGTGAGGACATGGGGAAAGAAAGTGGATGAAAAGATCCAGCAGGTGTACGAAGCAGAAGCAGGGGCTTTTAACAAGCTTCGTTTTGAGAAAGATGACACAACGGTATCAACCGATCTCTTTGCGCTGTCTCGGGGGTAGGCAGTGGCATTGGATCCCGCGCACCCCATGAAGCAAGTGGACTACCTCAAGACGTTGTTGGACAAGAGTCGCAAACGGCTCTCGTTTGTGGTCGGCAAAAGCACAGAACCACTGAATGTGGCAGCGATGCGAAGCCTAAACTCGATCAAACGCTCCATCGAAGATTTCGAGACAAAGATAAAGGCAGACGGCCTAACCCCCGAAGAAATGAAAGCCATGGGAGATCTCGAAGTCATGAAGCAGCAGATCGCACAGACACTGACCGCCGAAACAACCCAGATTGATGGGTTTGTGGAAAATCGTCGGCGCGACCTTGCGGGCAAGACGGAAGACGGATTCATCCGAGACGCCATCACAAAGAAGCTTGGCGCGATCGAACGACTGGCAGGTGCAGATGGAGTAAAACTCTCTCCGACCGTAAAAAGCATGGTAGGAAAGCTGTCCGAACTGCGGGATAAGCCAGTCGAGTTGCAGACGCAGCTCGCTCAGATCCAGCGCCAGGTCGCGAAACAAGACGACGCGACGAACTTTAAGGACGACGGATCCAAGGCCATGTTTTTGTCGGCAGCCGTCGACACCATCAAAGATTTGCACGAGCTCAGTTCTCTCACGATGACCGAGGCAGACGCATACGTGGTTGCTGAAGATTTACAACGAGTGGGGATAGAGCTTGCAGACGCGGACAAATGGAGTATGCTTTCCAGGCTTGACAGCAAGAAGATCCAACTGAGTGAAGTCGACCACCACGGCCTCAAGGCCTTGGCAGACGCTGCCATTGCCGCTCCAGGTAGTGCTTCCGCGGTTTTCAAGGCGAAACGTACGGTGGAAAACGCCTTCGAAAATGGTGTGTCGTTCAACGACTTGCAAAGGGCAGTGCACGTCCTCGTGCCTCACATCAAAGACCCCGTACGGGCCAAGGAAACGGACCTGGTGCCGTTCATGTTTGTGGGCGACGACATTTCAACACTGGGTTACGCTCCAGTGCACGCAGTGCGCGGCATAACGAGAGACAATACGCAAAGTCAGCTTCTACAACACGTTCAGACAGAACTGAAGAAGTTCCCCAAGGCACTATGGAAATTTAAAGAAGCCAGACCAATCATTGAAGAAGCCGTCGCGGCCATCAAGGTTGGTAACAAGGTTCGCGAAACATCCCCAGGCACCGATGCTCCAACAGTGTCCGCCCAGCTCATGCGATCGCCAGCATTGATTCGACTTCAGGCTGCGTCTGCGCAACTGGATGATTTACGACATCGCATGTCCAATGGCATAGCAAATGATTTACATCGGCTGGGTTAGATGAAAGATTTAACAACGTCGGCAGCACTGGACACGAACGACTTTGGATGGCTGAACATGTTCCGTAATGTGATCCCATCCATGAAGGGAACTGACATCAACAAGCTGTCGTTTAGAGACATAATGCGAAAATTGCGAAATGCCCGTGAAGGTTATTACAACTTGATAAAGTGATGATTGGCAAAGGCGACAGAAAAAATGCCTGAAATATTGTCGGGGGAGAACGACTCGGATCATCTCAAGGAAGGGCGTGCGTTTTGTGCATGTGCTTGAAATGCAAAAAAGTTTAGTGTATGACTCAATACCTGCGATTCCCTTATTTCTTCGCAATCCATGCAATGCACGATTTCTTGTCTCTTGGAGGCATCGGCACAAACCTTGGTTTGGGCAGCGGCATTGCCACGCACTCTTGCACCGTCGGCAAGCGGAATCGGCCGTGCGGCGTAACCACCGTCTGCGTCCACCACATCTTGGGAACACCCCTGCTCGTTACCCACACCAGCCATGGGTGGCCGTGACCGCGCGAATCCATCCACGGCAAGAAATGTTTGACCCCCATATTACGAAACATCTGCCAGTACACAGACGCGGTCTTTCGCGCGTCCCAGACGACGTGTTGAACCACGTCCATCGGGCACCGCTTCCACACTTCGGGCATGCTGGCCGAATCTAACTTCTTACGCATGAGACCCATTCCCGCGGCGGCGGCGTCAAGTCCCATCATCGTTCCTATCGTGCTCGCTGCCACAAAAGGGATGTCGACTGCTTCCAGTGCCAGCCTGTGGCACATCATCGCGTGCTTCTTGGACTCGGATGCTGCCGCCAGCACCCGAAAGTCGGACGCGGTTCCGCCCCACGTCACGATCAAATGGCCGCGCTCTCGCTTCATGTCAAGGAACTCGATCAGGCTGCGAACGTCGTCGGCCGCCAGCGGCGCGGGGCTGCGGTTACGATCCCGCTCGTACCAGATGTTGCCGTTCCACCCGCAGAGGCCCGCGCATGTGATATGGATCCCACGCTCATTCTCGCGCCGCTCCTTGTCCGTCGTTTCCAGGCCCCAGGTTGCGGGCAGGTTGCGGTCGAACTCGAGGTCAAATGCCAGAAACTTGTGCAATGTTGGCCGTCGGGACAACGGCGATTTCTGTGCTGCCTGGCTCGCTTCCATGCATGGACGACTGCAGGCGCTCGATAGTTTCCTTTGTTTCATCCATGGACGCGACAAAGGCGAACGGCTTTGAAGTCGGGACCGCCTGCACAAACGCGTCAAGCAGGCGCTCGATCCCCAACAAGCTGGGACGGACCACGCACGCACCAAGCGTGCACATTTCCATGAGGTCCTTGAACTTGGATTGGAACGCTAGCTGCGCCTGCAGAAAATCGCCACCAAGCGTGAGCACGTCGCGGAAGCCGAGACGCGAACCGTCCAGCACAAACCAAAATGGAAATCGTTCTGCCGCATGATCATTGAGGGCCGAAGCGAACTGTGACAGGTACCGATTGATGTCGGCCGAGCCCCTGCAACCTCGGTGCAAACTGATCGTGACCGTGTCCGTCCCGCGTCCCTCCATGGTGGAGAAGTAGTCCAATGAACACGTCTCCATTCTTTATGTCTCAACCGTCAAACCATGCGCAGGTTTCATCCGCGTCGCATGCCCCCATCGCAGCTTTGGATTCCGCCTCGTACCCCGTCAAAAATATCTTGCGCGCAACTTTGTACGAGTCCATGAATTCTGACAGGGCCGCGGGCGAAAACTTGGCGTCGCTCGTGGCCTGATTACATCGGATCAGCTCCTCGATGTTGCGCGCCTGGGCTCCACTGCGGTCCACCATGTCGGCCCAAAGACGGGCCTCCCCAACTCCCTTGATGCGCGGGTTGTTGTCGGTGCCCATGAGCACGCAATAGTCGACGAACGTCTCGCGACTCATCCCGTTCATCCCTGTGAGCACGTCGTCGAGGTGCACGGCGTACGCACGGCTTGAGTCGAATTGGAAGACGACTTCCCGTGCGAGGTACGCCAGAGAGTCACTGTCATTGGTAACTACCACATCACAGAAGCCGCGTCTGCTCAGCATGGCGCACTCCCCCTCCCCCTCCTCGGAGGCCCGCACGCAGGGAACGCCGCACGACTCGATGGCCGAGCGAATCGCGGCAAAGTGTTCTCCACTGGGATGGAACATGGCGTACGAACCCTTGGCCTCTGCCTTGCGCATCGCTTCTTGGCGTCGAGCAATCTCGGCTGCCTTGGCCTGGGGTGCCTTGCCGTCAAAAACAAAGATGGGATCCACGTGGAAACGTAGGCACTTTCGAGCAAAGTCTTTCATGCATGTTTGCAGCGTGGCGGGATCCCGCGTCGAAAGTATGCTCATGTACTTGTACGCCAGGATGGGGACATCAAAGGCGACGGTCTTGTGACTCAAGTAGGGCCAACCTCCACGAGCGAGAGGGCGCACCG
>Ga0307980_1000224_pt1 | contig 27777 bp, 40 predicted proteins | sample OrgLakmetage1060_FD_201817 | JGI IMG/M metagenome (GOLD analysis project Ga0307980, IMG submission 201817) | Saline water microbial communities from Organic Lake, Antarctica - #1060 | ecosystem: Environmental > Aquatic > Non-marine Saline and Alkaline > Saline | place: Antarctica: Organic Lake... | reverse complement strand
TTCACGTATTCTGCTTTTTGTGCATCATTGCCAAATTGGAACTTTTCGTATTCTTCCAAAGTCGGAACAACGGCATCACGATACGCTTGGTAAGATGTCGGGGTTCCCGTGTTAGCGCCCGCGACAGTGAGCTTTTTCAATCTGGCATACTGCTCAGGGGTAAACGCAGCCCTGCCGGTTTTCCCTTGAGGCTTTCCAATTCTTAAGGCGAACTTTGCAGACTCAGGGCTTCTACCACCTGAATTAGTGCGTCCTGCTATTGAGGTTAACGCCTCGTAATCTTTTCGCATCCACTTATATCCTTCACCGGCTCTGTAACCTTCAAGTTCGGTATTCAAAACCTCAAGCTCACTGTCGCGGGACATAAGGATCTTACCACGTTCCGTTGCAAGCGCACCTTCGCTACGCCCGCCGCTTGCAGCTAATCGAGCGGTCATTGAGGACATATTTGCACTATAGGTTTTCGCAATACTTCCATGAGCCTCTTGCGCATAACTAAACACGTCACCACTAAAATTATATGATGCTCGTGTAACCTTCCGTATGGCCCGATTACGCCTTCTGCGAGAACCTTTGTCCAAGCCACCCACAACAGTCCCTATAGCAGCCCCTACAGCCGCCCCTGTAGGCCCGAACATAGAACCTATGGTAAGACCTGTCTGGAATCCGGCTTGAGGCGCACTCTGCCCTTCAGGGTCAGATGCGGTAGGATGATAGATGCTAGTTATTGACATTACAAAGACTCCCTATTACGTTCGCCATAAATGGATAACACGTTCATTGGTACTGGTTGATCTTCTTCAATAGTAACCTGACCATTTTCGTCCCAACCCAAGTCGACCATTTTGGAATGCCCACTTACGAGCGGCTCTGGCGTTCCCATTGGCGTTCCTGGATTTCTGTCAGGGGGTCGCCTTCCATTGATCTTAGGGTATAACGACAAATGTAACAATACCCATAGTTTGTTCCACCGTTTCTTCCATGATTTAATTTGACCTTGAGGCACATCAGGCGGCAAAGTTTTTATCTTGGCAGAAATTTGCAAACCGACAATAAAATCAGTACCCGCGTCACTTGTCGTTATAGACCCTCCGCTCACAACCTTTTCAGGACTAACAGCACCGTCAACCAAAACCTGCACAGTCTTTCCCTCAAGGTGATCAAGACCCGTAACTGTCGTTGTGGAAACGTTGCTTACAAAATGAACATTAGTTTCCATATAGATCGTTTTGTCCGTAGCTTGCTCCATGTGAGGTCTTTCCGCTTCTGTGACCCACGCAACCCTTGTCAGCATGTCTTTGCCATTAATGCTCCCTACAGCAATATCAAAAACTTTCAAATTAGGGTTAGGGTTTCTGCACCATCCTAAAACTTGGGAAAATTTATCATACGTTAAACTCACATACTCCCCGCTTTCCATAACCAAATGAAGGATGGCATTAGGATTTTGCGCCCATGCCATCCTTAATATCAAACCTTCTGTGACATGTTCTGCGGCGAAAGCTATATCTTCTGACAACCATGCATTTTCTTCATTGTAGTAGGCAGTCGTATATATCCTACGCCTATCCAAAGACACATAGAATATTTTTTCACCTACTTGAAGCGGTTGGATTCTCGCGCCACCGTTTGTCGATTGTAACGAGAATTGAAAATCGCTAGGGGTTATAACACCCTCTCTGCTATTTAATATATGTTCTCCGTTTTCAGCCCCTATGAGAAGTTCTCTAGCCGAAAACATCCACGTTATGCGTCCGTCTCGTTGCATGGTTATATCCAAACCTTCACCGTCCAAACCAGTACCCAATCTGAAATCACCGTAATCCCCGCTTTGACTAGCCCAAATTCTTTGAGGTTCATCGGGCGTACCTGCTAAAAATAATCGCCCTTGATGATATGCACCAATCGAGGGCCAATTATTCCCTGTCCATTCAGCAGGTTCACCGACTGTAGGTATAATCCAACTTGTATCGAGAATATACGTATCTAACCCAAACACATAATTAAGCTTAACAGGTTCGTACTTTGGATGAAGAAATAACATTTCCGTACCATCAGGAGATGTGATCATGTGTACATCTTGCAAATCAGTTCGGTCATAAAGCGTAGGTGGCGTTGTTACGCTTATATCAACTATAGGATCGCCCCTGTCTGCATCAGCCGCACTACCGACGAAATAAATAATGTTTCCTTCGGGCGCAGTATTCGCGTCCGTTTCCAAACTAACCCAATATGTAGCGTTGTTGGGTATAAATGAAAAAGTTATTACCTCTTGGTCTGATGTAAAAGATGCAATATCATCGTTACCACTAGAAGTTCCTATTTTTACAGTTAAGACCGAAGCAGTTGCTTGTCTTAATTCTAAAAAATGGGAATCTCCGATCCCTCGAAAAACAGTACAGTCCGTACTCATGGCAACTACCGAGTTACCGCTAAAAGTGTTCAAGTAACCTTTGATGTGTATGGAGAAACCGTCCAAGGTATATGATGTGGGCCAATCGGTAAACGGGATAAACCACCCTGTAAAACTACCGCCTGCGAAATCAGGGTTAGTTATTAAGTTAAAACCGGTATAAGCCCTCCCTGTGTTTTCCAGATATACAGCATCGTCAGAAAGAATTATTTTATCAAATCTGTATTTGTTTATTTGTTTCGTGAAAACGCGCCACCCCGAATCCTTTTGTAACGCGGGATCTGTTTGAGAATATAAATAACGGAGACCTTCTTTTTTAAAAGCCCCTCCCCTCCGACTGATAGTGATGTTCTCTGCTGTTTCTAATCCTTTGGTATAGAATTCGCTAGCAGAATCACCATAGAGTTGCGGCGAGATCTCGCCCGCTTTGAAGTCGATCTGTTTTGCGTAGTCTTTAGCCACATTATCTCACTTCTGTAAACTCGTTTGATCTTGTAATGTATGATCGACCTTGCAGCCCATCAGTTGACGCAGCCATTCTAAGCTTCTCACCATACAGGGCAGCCATATCAGACTGCAGCTCCCTGCTACCCGCAATCGGTATCGCCAGATCCATAGCTATTCTGGCGGCTAGTGCCTGCACAAAAGCAGGACTGAATTTTGTAACATCTGTGATCCGAGTCAACACCCTTGCATAAATAGCGTCGACGTTGTTGGCTACGATGGTGTCACCTTCACGCAGCCACTCGACCTTGTTGTAACGTCCCTGCATTGTCGCGCTAGATCCTATTACCCCTGCTGTTGCATCAGATACCTGTAGGACTCGTATTACGTTAGAGGGGATCTGAAATTGCTTATCAAATCCAAACACAGGTGTAGCTACAAGAGCCGCAGGTTGTATCCTAGCTACAGCAAACGTCCATTCACGATCTTCCAGTACGGCATCCCTCAGAGGGTCATATACGGCATTACAGGCTATGGCTTCCGCAGAACCGTCAGTCAGGGCGGTTATGACGTTTCCACCAAGCCAGATTAGAGCTTGATTGCATACGGATACCTCTGAGAGAGCCATTCGGTTTACTCGTATGTACCGTTGAAGGCACTAGCCGGAGTTGTAGTCTGGCCTGCCACGCGAGCTTCGCTATCTTTCTTTTCGGCGATGCCCGCGTTAGTGTCGACAAGCTCGATGCTTTCACCGGCGATACCATCATTGGCAGCAGGGTTAGCCGCTTCTTTAGTGGCACTTGCAATGGTTTCGTTTGTTGTAGATCGGATCATGATAACTCCCGTTTAGGGTTTGAGTCCTAAGAAAGCGGATCTACTTTCTTAGCAGCTTTTTTGGCAGCAGCCTTGGCGGCAGCACCTTGCGGCTCGTCCTTGTCTACATCCGCTTTCGTTTCGTTCTGTTCAGACTTTTCAGCCTGATTTTCAGCCACCTTGACAACTCGACGAATGCAGGAGGCATCACAGAAAACGTACTTCTGGATTTCGGACACCTTAGTAACACCTTGAGAGATAAGTTTGCGAGTTCTGGTTAACTCAGATTGGGTTATATGCTTTTTCATAATTGGATCGCTCTATTAAGTTTGAGAAAAGGGAAAGTTGCGTAGGAGCAACTTTCCCTTACAGGTTAAACACCGATTACGTGTTCTGCACTTGCAGCCAGACCACATGCTCATCTTCGGTTCGTACTATACCGAAGGTAGTGGCACAGTAAATGCGCCATGCAAAAGAGTTCGTTGGATCTTCTGCAACACGGACAAGCATTTCACGGTTGACCTGCATACCCAATCCGCGCTTCGTGAAGGCAACGCAGTCGATGGTATCGGGCGTACCCGCAGTGATGTTCAACAGGGTCGACATGACCCACGTAAAGCCCATCCAGTTAGGGACAATGCCGGTAGTTGACAGACGTTGCAGGGACTCGCGATGAACGTAGTCGGCAGATGTCTGCTCGGTCAGTTGCATCAACTTGCGAACCTGTTTCGGTCCAATAACAAACACCTTGGGGACATCAAGCTCGATGTCGTTTTCCAGAAACTTTTCCTGCACTTGAGTAATGAGATCAAACGTGATCGCAGATCCAGGAGCGATTTGCTGGTTTGCCGTATCGAAGGCAACGGCTGCACCATCACCGTCAGTGGCAGCACCAGTGGCAGCAGCGAGGATCGCCGTATCCCATGCTCGGCGAATTGCCATTGCGAGTGACATTGCCTGATTGGAGTTCGGATCGATCAACATCTGTACGATGTCTTCTTGCTGTGTGGTATCACCGGCATGTTCAGTTGCGGCGATAGACAAACGTCTACTGTAAGTTCCACCAGTAGAAGGGGTTGCTACCAGACCGGCAGCTTTACTGGTAGAAGTTGAAGCACTCAACCTTTCCCATGCGTGGTCTTTACCTTCGCCAGATCTTTCAGTAACGAAAGGACGGAGACGGGTGATTGCTTGTTGCGCGAGATGGCGCAAGGTACGTTCGAATGTGGAAATATAGACTTTATCAATATCGGTAGCCATTACGCTAACCTCCTAAAAAATGTTAATAGATCAGAGGTAGCAGAATATTCTGGCCCGAATACTTTTACCAGCAAGCCGTGTTGGTAGTCACTGGGTTTAGTTGTGGGGATTATGCTCCACAATCCCCACATTTGTCAACAAGTTTAGCGCCCTAATAAGGCGTCACGAAATTCCTCAGTTTCGGTTTTCTTCTTACCGGCATCAGCAGCCCGCGTAAGCTCAACCATTTTCTTCACTGCGGCGTTATGTGCAGGGGATGATCCGTCCCAATAAGGATGTTCCTTATTGTTGTGAATTTCGTTGATTTTCATCTCGGCTTGTTCAGGTGTTAGCCTGTCAAGATCGTTGCCGCCATGATCATCACCGATACGAGGGCCGGAGTTTCTAAACCCCTCCATTAGCTTGTCGAGTGCTTTGATGTTACCTGCGCCCACACTGCCTTCTTCGATAGCCTTAACTAGCTTATCGTCAAAGCCGACTTTACGTGCAAACTCAGCAGCGTTGATCAACTTTTCATCAGCAGCTTCACCGAATTCAGTTTCGATACCTTTCTTGATATCTTCCATGTAGCTGCGTTGCTTGGCAGTGTTGTCTTCAAAGTCTTTCAGGATAGACTCGGACAAACCTTTCATCTGCCCTTTAGTGACACCTAGTTCATGCGCCTTATCGGTCAAGTGCGCGAAGTTGTCTTTCAGGGGATCTGGTATGTCGGGCAACTCATATTCGGTTGGCTCTTTGGGTCGCCCCATACGATCATAGATATGATTCATGTCAGCACCTTCACCGACATATACCAAATCAGGGATCTTCTTTTGCAGATCCAACAGGAAAGCTTCGCGCTTTTCCGATGCAACATCTTCACCAGGAATACTGATCTGTTGTGATTGTAATTTACGCGCATTGACTATCATAGTAGCCATTTGATCTATGGATTTAACATCATCCAGTACACCACTGTTACGCACTTCTTCGGGTAATTGTTCCCGCCAACCTTCGGGTAATTCAAGCATGGTCTTTGTCTCGCTCATTTATTCGTTGTAAAGATTTAAGAAACTCCACTACATCACGACGACCTAAATTGAAGTACGTGTCGTAGGGAGTTTCGCCCACCATATCACCCTCGTAAAAAGATTCTTCCAAGGCCGCTATGAATTTTTTGCCAAGCTCAGAGTTCATAAAATCAGCCACTACTCCGGCCTTTACCCTGATCTTGCGCAATAACGCTTCTCGCTTTTCTTTTACTGACATTTCGCTCATACCTTACTCCGCTTTTAAGTTGCTTTGACGCAACTTATTGATTAACAGGCATACCCGCTTCGGCAAACTGTTTCGCACCTTTGCCCAAATCGGATGTAGCCTTGCCGCCCATAGCCAACATTTCCATTTGTCTAGCTTCGATAGCGTCCTGCCTCTTTTTGTTGACCTCAACCTTCACTTCCTCTTTGGATCTGATGATCGTCGCAGGAACATCCATAGCTTTAGCTGTCTCTCTACCGAAAGACTCTGCATCAGGCAATACAGACAATTCAGGGTACGCTTGTGCAAACTCTGTCATCATTGACATCCATTGCGCCATCATGGCGATACTGTCGGACTTCTGCGCTCTAGCCATAGGCCCGATATAGTCGACATCAAAATCACCTTTAGATTCCAAAACAACATTCGGCATCTCAGGTAGCTGTCCTGATCGCAGTAGTATGCGGAAGGTTCTTTCGATCAACGGATCTAGCAGATCCGTTTGCAGTCTGCCGAATACTGGTCCCAACAGACGTTGCATAAGATCGAATCGCGCATTGACTTCGGTAGCAGTCATTGCAGGGGATTCTTTGAGTTCAAGTCTGTCCACCAGAAAGATTTTGTTTATATTGATCCGGTAATCCAATATGAGTTGATCGGCGACATCAAAACGGGCTTTTGATTCAAACTCCCTGATGGAGTCCATAGATCTGACAACGGTATGACCGCCTGCACGTAGATCGAGATCGCTCATCAGGCCGCGCTCAGTTACCAGTGTAGCAGGGTCAATGACTTTCGCGGCTGCAGCTAGTCGCTGCTCTACCATAGTGTTCAGGGTCATGGCATCACTTATAGCTATAGTTCCAGGACCATAGCCCCACATAGAGCCTGATGTCTTTTGCCATCTCGGCAGGAATGCGGGCATTTCATAGTAGCCACCTTCATCACCTAACATCTCTGCGGTTTCATGAAGTACGAACTTGAAACCGTATGGTCTTTGCTCTGGAGTCAGGATCTTGGTTGTGTCGGCATCCTTTTTATCCTTACGAGGATAAATGCACATGATGACCGTCAGCTTGTTATCGGCCTGATTAGGCAGCTTGGCCTTTTCTTTGATCGCATCGGTAACACCCTTCTCGCCGAACTTGTCGACGATCTGCAAAGGTGTCCACTGATGTCGACGGTAGAAGGTACGTATGCCTCCTTTGTGATCTTGTTCAAAGTAGATCTCTCGGATCGGGAGAGTTGAGAAGTCTATACCCTTCCACTCGGTTTCACTTTCGGCTTCTTCTACGATACACGATGTACCAAAGCCGCATAGATCCAGATAAGCTTCGTTGATCTGTAGGTTAAAGTCAGACTCTACCAAAGCATACCACATCTTCTCGGCGCAAGCCTGCAACCATTCTTTTGCTTCTTCGTCGAGATTAAGCTTGTCCTGTCGGAACCGTAAACCAAACCATCGGTTAGAAGGGTTAGTCAACGCACCGTGTACAGAGCTTGCCAGTGTGTTACAGGCTAGGATTGCAGTCGAGTCGAAGACATCTCTGCCGCGCCTCCAATCGACCTCATGCTCTGAGGATTGATCCTGAAAAAACTTGCCGCCCTTTAAAGGCACTATGAATTTTTCAATTAGATCCCATGTGGATTCTGCGCTTTTGCGCAAACCCCACAACGCATCGTACCGTGTCTTAATCTCTTGCGGGGTCATAGGTTTTACCTTTTCAGTGTAATATCAGATTTGGATTTGTCGGCATCCTTTGCTCGTTGTTTTTCAGATTCCATAAAAGGCATACCCTGTATACCTTGGAAAATCATATCGTTAACAGTTTCCATTAGCTTCACCATTGTTGGATCTTGCCCGACTTCTGGATCCAGGATCTTAAGCTCGAACCACCTTTCACCTGACTGACCTTTGAGCACGATCCAGTTCTCACACTCCTGCTGAGTCATAGGCTCCGGTTCGGCCTTTTCATTTTTAGCGATTGTTGCTACTGCAATATCTAAAGGTGTTAGGACTTTCTTATTCATTTTCTCGCTCTCGTGGTTAGGATAAACATCGTCGGACTTTAAACTGTTTTGACCCTTTACGCAAGTCAGATAGCATCGGGGCGTCACGGGAAGTGTACAAAACACAGTCGCCTGCATCGGGTGATCGGTTAAGTCGCATCTTAACTTCTTTCTTAGATTCGACCTGTATCACATTCCCTTCCAAGATTTTGTACTTGAATGCACACAGATCCTCTTTCATCTTTTTGTCTGGCGGCAACATAATAAAGTCACCACTTTCTGGATCTAACGACTCGCGCAATCGCCAAAACAGTTCCGCTCTGAGATTCCTAAAGTGAAACAGACCGTCCTTACTTATGGCATCACTACCTTCGTTACCTACGATTGGATCGACATCGATGTGGTTTTCGACAAGCTTGTCGTAGGTTGACGAACCTATGCCAATCACATCGCAGTATACCCTGCATCCGTCTCGCCTTGCCATAACAACACGAGCAGCACTAAGCGATCCTGTTGGTACTTCCTTTCCTGGAATCTTCATGATCGGGGAATACCAGAACCCATGCCTTGTCATTATGGTCATCTCATCTTGCCCGCCGCGAGCCGGATCTACCCCCATAGCTGACATTCTAGTGTACGATTTATCCTCGCTGTCTTTCCACCGTTGCATAGCGAGGTCTACCCATTCACTAGGTATGACTTGCATCTGGTCATCTTCTAGCGACGACAGGAACTTACCGTCGAGCATACGTTCCCGCAAATGCTTCGGTAGTCGTTGTAGTTTCTGCTTGTAGCCTGATTGGATCATGTGAGGGTTGTCGTCGACCTTCGCGCTTATGAAAGTCCTCGATTGAGCCGAGTAGATACTGTTTCCAGAATCGAGCATTTCCTCCGGTAGAGCAAGTCTGACCATCCCATCATCCCTATCAATGATATAGTCACCTTCGCACTCAACCTCGTAATCGTCGTCCTCCACAATAACAAACCAGCGAAGCTCACCGTCAACAGCGGGATTATCGTGGTCTGGATCGAGCCAAGGTCGGAAGATCCTGACCATCCACATTCCGGTAGCATCTGTTGGGGGATTGGAACAGAGAAGTGTTCTTGTCTTCTGTCCCTCTGAGGCGGTTCTTTCCCATACCGTGAGATATGAGAATTCGCCATAGGATATGTTTGCTGCTTCATCGATCACCAGTAAGTCACGGGGAGCGCCTTGATATTTCGCGGCATCTCCTGGTTTGTTAAGACCTCCGAAACGAATCTGTCTCGTAGGCTTCTCGTCGTAAGGATCTGTTATCTCGTTGTTCGGTAGTCGCCAGATACCGTTCTGACTGTTAAAACCTTCGCGCCCGCCGAGGATTGTTTCGATCTCATCCTGCATGGCGTATAGCTGACTGGCTTCTTTTCGTATGATCAGGGTTCGTCGGTGTTTGGTCAGGGCGAGTATGATGGCAAGGAACGTCTTGCCGCCACCGGCTGCTCCACCGTATAGCGTGAGATCCGCTTCGCTCTCAGCCGCCATCGTCTGCGGTCCTGGATGTGTGACTAATGAGGGTTGTCGATTTTTCAGCGACTCCATGAGGTTGATCTTGTCCTCGCGGGACAGGCTGTCTATGAAGGCAAGATCTTCCTTAAAGGTTGTCACGGGCAATTACCGATTATCGTATGGTCGGATTTGCTTGATAAACTGGTGGAGGCTACCTGCCGAGTCCTGCTGATAGTGGATACCAAACTCGATTAACCTTGCGTCTGCCCCGTATGTATCAGCAGCATTACCGCCGAGAGTTTCGAGAACGGCGACCTCTGCCGAATGGAACGGTGATCTACTCATGGTTGTATCCTCATATAAAATCGTACTCGTCGTTAACCTCTTTAAAAGTTGCTTCCAAGCAACTTTCGTCTAACCCTTGCTGCTTGCGCCATAGTTGCAGCCGTTGCGCCAACTCAACGTTACTTACGTTATGCGTGTGCTGGTGCGCGTGATCATGCATGTTGTGGCTGATAGATTCCGTTGCCTTGATATCGGGCAATACCTTACCCATCAACCGGAACTTAATATCCGCTCTCGCTCGTAGAGCCGCTATTACCTCGCGCTCAAGCGGGATCGGGTTGCCCGCAGGGTCTTTCTCGCCAGCCAGCTTAGTGTCAATCTCAAACAGGTCATTGATTAATTGCGTAGGGCTTATCTGCTCGCGCGCAGCTTCACGCATCATCTGTGTGGTGCGCATCTGGCGAGCTAGGTTCTCGCGGTCAGTAGCCTTATCTTCTTTGGCTAATACTGACGTAGGGTGGGTTAGCAACTTACTCATAGGCGCGGATTGTGGACTAATGCGGCTATCCTGTCAAGCGCACATGCATCGGGGCGAAACAATGATTGATTCCTATCATGATATAATCCTGTCAGATTTTTTGAAATTTTTAGCTCGGATATGGATAGGTGGTAAAATATAGAAACGAAACCGGCAATCGCGGGGGGTGGGGTCCCGTTCCGCGATATCCTGATATCAAAATATCAAAATTCCCTTGTGGATCAACGACTTACGCGCATGTCATCCTGTGTAGGAATCCAGGATGTGATCATGTGATCATAGCCTCGTCTATGTGGCTGGCTATGATATGTTCATCACATCATGTGTCTGTGTATGTGTCTGTGTATGATATGTTCATCACATCATATCAGTGGATGCCAGTGGATGTGCGTTTCTATAGAGTTTGAAGTCCGTTGCGCCTCTATATGCTGATATGTTCATCACAGCATACCCGCTATTTTGTATCCGGTAACTATGTAGTAAAACCCAATTTTCATCTCATAGGATATGCACATCCACTGACATCCATTCTCTTATAAATCAACAACTTAGCAATACCCTCAACTGATATCTTTATGTTCACATATAATGTATGCATCTAGCTTGTGTCTGTCCCCGATATGTTCATCGCATCATGTGTCTGTGCTGATGTGTTCATCGCATCATGTGGATGTTTATCTATTTGCGACATAAAACGGCCAAACTTATCTATTTGCGACATAAAACGGCCAAACTTATCTATTTGCGACATAAAACGGTCAAGGCTATTGCAATGCTCACAGATAAGACTATCGTTATACCCATCAGCCCGTAATCACGGGCGGTATACAGAAACCAATAAACCGGAGCAAAACATTATGACTAACAACGAAATTATTAAAGAATGCAGACTATTAGCAAAAACTCAGAATCTAGTCTTTCATCGCAGTAATCGAGTTGGCAAAATAAACGGCAAGGCTTGTTATGAGATAGAGTCCGGAATTGAATACAAAACATTGCATCAAGGCAGCTTAGTTACAATTTGGGAGACTTTGCTATCTGAAAACTTAGCAAATCAATAGTTATGCTGCAAAATCATTACAATTACAGAAACCGATCAAACCGGAGCAAATTATTATGACTTTTAAAGCAATCTATACGGGTTTTGTCGTCTGGGCAGGCTTTGCGTTATATACAGACGCTGCACAAATCCTTATGACCTTACCCATCAGCCCGTAATCACGGGCAGGTATACAGAAACCACAATCAAACCGGAGAAAATTATGAATGTTCAAACTCGAAAAATCGGCCTGAACAAAGGCAAACGCCGTATATGGTTAGAAGGCGCAATATTAACTGATAACGGCATTAAGCACGGTATGCGATTTAACCCTGTACCCGTATCAAACGGTCTGCTGATCAGGATTGAAGACAACGGCAAACGCAAAATTGCCGGTAAACCTGATCGCCCTATTATCGACATGACAGGCGCAACAGTAACAAGCGCATTCGACGACGGTACAAAAGTGGTTGAAGTCTACGCGCACCCTTTCGGCCTGTTATTGAAATCGCAACCATAGCAACAAGCCCGCTATCATAGCGGGCAGGTATACAGAAACCACAATCAAACCGGAGAAAATATTATGAACTTTAAAAACTTTAAACTACTCGATGCTGTCGAACTATGGGCCGAAGACTTAAACAGTTTTAGCTCTGCCGGAGTTATTGAAAGCGAAACACAATTATCCGCTCTGTTCGATGCAAATATTTTGCCGCATGTTATCGCTGAATATGGTGAAGACGATGAACCGGCAATCAAGGAAGCGTTTTGCAATTACGCTGACTCACTGCATCAGGATAATTTAATGCACGACGAACAGACAAACAAATACTGCTATGTCGGCAAACTTGCATCTTAATTGTTGTGATTTGCGGATAGACCTTGGTTGGTTACACTATCCCTTTTGCAAGCAATTGAACCCCACTGAAACAAAACAACCACAGGAACCGAAGACATGATTAACTTACCGCTTAGAAAAACCATAGCTGGCCTGACCGCCTCCGCGCTTTTAGAAAAAGCCCAGATAGTAGAGACTATGTCCGGCGACTTTTACGTCCGTGTCGGTGACCTTAACCTTGATGTTACCGAAGAATACGAATTGTGCGTTAGTTATTACGATGGAACCGGCCTCGGCATTATGACACTGACCCGTGAGGATCAAGACAAGTTAACTTCCCTACTGGCCGAAACAGAAACGCGTTACGAAGCTGCGGCCGCCCTATGAACCCAGAACAGAAACCAACCACTAGAGAGAGTAAACAAAATGCACGCGATACAAGTTTTTAAAAGTAAAACCAAATTCTTAATCATTGAGATTATGTTCGGCGTGGCGCAAGCTGCATATGTTGAGAACATCGAAGACCTCGCACGCCATTTAAAGTGTAACAGCTTATATAACAACCCAAAGGCGTTACGTCTGCCTTTTGTGCATGTAAACAACGCTGAACTAAAACGCCTGGCCACAACCAACCAATAAACCGGAGAAAATTATGACTTCACATAGCGAGCAATTATACTCAAACATCGACACTGTGATGGACCGCATCGACGAAAGGCAACGTGAACTGGCAAGACTGCATGATAGGTTGAAACCCTCTATCAAAATGCAATCCATTTGGGCGTATGCATTTGACGCAGGCTCGTGCAAGTTTTCAGGCCGAATGAAGTTTGCCGGTAACATAGCACATAAGGAAAAAATGGCTTTCGTGGAAGCATGGTTTGAACGTGAGGATGGAATGCGCTACTACTTGACCAAAAGCGAGCTTCAACGCTTCAAACCCGAAGCCCGAATTCATAAAGACTATGAATTTTAAAAGTTGCTCGGACGCAACATTTAGCCCGTGATTACGGGCGGTATACAGAAACCGTGTTACGAATTGTAGTATTTTGTTGACATATTAATCAAATCCGATTACTGTCGCATCTCGTAACACAACTTAAATCTCAACGGAGAAAATTATCATGTCTAAGAAAGAAAGCACGAGCAAATCTGTAACAACTACTAAAAAGACGGCAAAAAAGGAAGTTGTGAAGTACACAGCATCGGACGTTGTACTCACAAAAGCGCAGTCTAAAACTCTGGAAATGGTTGAAAAGAACCAAGACCGGATTTTATCAAACGCCGAAGCCATGCTGAAAATCGGCTTCGATTCTGGTCAGCGTTTGATGAAGCTGAAAGAAGAAATCCAGTCTAAGTTTGGTCGCGTCTGGAAAACATGGGCGCAAACCGAAGGCAATCTGTCAATCGGTTACGAGCAAGCTTCACGCTACATGAAACTGGCAGGCGCAACTGACGATGAGTTTGCAGCACTTGAAAGTACTAGCATCGAGTCGGCTGTAAAAGAAATCGAATATCTTCGCAAGCCGGAGAAAAAAGCTGCCGCCGAAAAAGCTGCCGCCGATAAGAAAGCAGCAGGTAACAAAAAGCAGAAAATCGCTACTGCCGGTATTATCAGCAACGCAACACTGGACGAAGTTGAACAGTGCACTGATATAAGCGAGCTACGCGGTCTGATCAAGCTGTGTCATGCCCGCATCGAAGAACTTGAAGATGTCGGCGACGAAGTTGAAGAATCCGACGACAACGATGACATTGCCGACATTATTGGGTAATGTCTAAATCAGCCGTAGAGCGCAGGTTGGAACGACTGCGCAAGTCTAAAGGGCTGTCCAAACGCCAGTTCTTTTCTTTTTCCGGCAACGGAAAGCTTTCCGAGAATGTTTATATCCCCGACATAGATCATGGTGCATGGTCGTATATCGGTGAGCCAACAGCACCAGATTTTAAGGAGTACAGTTTCTTATGAGTAAACGGCATCAAGTAATGACGATAGAGCAGCTTAAAAAGGAAAAGGCTCTACATCTCAGCAAAATCAAAAGGTTGCAGAAAACCATAGGTTTCAAACAGCAGCAACTAATTGATAACGACTATGAGTTACGGTGGATCGAATGGTATTTATCCCAAGCCAAACGGTCTCAAGATGGTCAAACAGTAGCAAAATTATAGGGTAAAATATGTCTTGTTTTCAGCATCCCCTCCTTAACCGGAGGGGAGGCAGGGGGTTGTGGGTGGTTTATAAAGGCTACATTATAGAGCGTCAATACTTTGCAGGTAGTGATTTTACTGTTGCGGATATGAAGTTGACTATCCGGAGACAGATATTCATTGAAGTGTTTGGTAGGATACCTGATTTGGGGGAGGTGTCATGAAATGGGTTATGCCTACAGATGTTCCGATAGAACCAATTGCGGAAGGCGAAGAGCACTCAAGCACAAAATTGATTGGTACATTAACAGGCCGAAGTGTCTTGGGTGCAAACGTGATACGCTTAAACCTGTCTATGAAAAGGAACACCAGAGATCAAAGCGGCGTGGATGCTTTTGTCAAGGGAGACATTGGCCTCACAATAAGGGGCGTGTTGAAGATGAAAATCATATATGCATACACGTACCATTCGAAGAAGCTCAAATTTATGTTGAAGCGTTTGAAGACGGTCACACGGTAACCATCATGAAACCAGAAGATGATTGCCCTTTTTAGGAGTTTTGACATTAATATCAAAGTTTTAAGGAGAGATTGTTGTGGGTATAGTCAAGAATAAATCAATCCCAAGATGGTTAGCAAAGCAAGACCCTGATGATCCTAATTTACACCCAAGCTACAGACGTACTGTTATGTATTATAGGAAGCTCTATAAAGCGTTTCCTGATTGGGCTAACAATCACCCCGACTTTAAGAAGATCGCCCAAGAGTGGGGCCGACAGTTAGCACAGGGGCGCACCGTGGAGATAGACCACATTGTACCTATATGTTCCACTATAGTTTGTGGGCTGCATGTACCGTGGAATCTGCAAGTAATAACAGCCGAGGCTAACAGGCTTAAGAGTAATTTGTGGTGGCCTGATATGCCGTTTGAGAATCACGATATGTTTGAGGATTATCTTATTGATATACCCCCCAGACAACACAGTTTTAATTTTTAAGGAGATGATGATATGAGTACCGAGATACAAAAACATTTAGATTTTTTGGGTATGGAAGTTGAAGACAGGGCTACTGGTGCAAGAGGCATTTGCACTACAGTTTCTTTTGATTTGTACGGGTGTGTGCAGGCTGCTATTAACCAAGGGATTACGCGTTACTTGCGTAAAATATGTCTTGTTTTCAGCCTCCCCTCCTTAACCGGAGGGGAGGCTTTTTTGTGCCTGCCACATATTACTGGTGAGCCGTGGCAGGGAGATTGGAAAAAACTGGTACGGTAGTGAGGGTTAGAAGGGCGTGACTTAAAACGGCTCTCAGGAGGTCACATAAAGTCGTAATCTGCCTTGGGCATTTCGGGTACAGCTTCGAACACCGGCTTGATCTTAGATACTTTGTGCTGCGGCATTTTATACCCGTACTCACGAGCGCCGTTTCGCTGAAACCGTTTCGCTGTACCTTGCCCTGTAATTCGGCGCAAGCTTTCCAGGACTTCGTTCTTTTTCGCAACGTAGTTATGATCGCTCATCCGCAAGCCGACTGCATGCATGATTTCTGTAGTTGAAAGCCAATGTATCGCGGGCGCATCCATGTCGAAACTCTCGCGTAGCATAGACTCGCCTGCAGACTCTCTGATGAACCGTTCACTGACTTCTGACAACATGTCTGATTCTTCGTAGCCGATCCACCATCTGAATTCCTGTCTGCCTGCTATACAAGCCTGATACATCATGTCTATCTCTCGCCAGAAGTTATGCAGTTCGCCTGAATCCTTCATCTGTTTAACCGCCAGAAAATCAGTCTTCAAAACTTGCACAGGCCAGAAACGCGAGTTGCCTGTTTGATCTACTAAAAAGTTTGTCTGGTTGACCGTCGCACAGAATACCGTGCGTCTTGGATGGGTCGAAGTTTTCGGCGCGTATGGATGTCTGATCTCGTCAGTCTGGCTTGATATGAAAGCCTTCAATGCGGGTATGTCACGTTTAAACGTTGCATCTAATTCGCCTAGCTCGCAGACCAGATAGTTTGTGGCTTTGATCAAGGTGTCTTTGTTGTGCGGATCAAGTACCAGACCTTCGGAGAACATACCGTCCGGTATCAAATTTCTAAACCAAGATGTCTTGCCGATTCCTTGCTTACCTGCGAACGTCAGGACACCTTTCATTCCCGCTCCACCATGCCCGCGTACTGCCGCTACAACAGAAATGAGCCATCGACGAACAAACTGCTCTGATTGATCTGGAAACTCATCGAACTCAAGAGTAGAAACTAATTTATTAAAGTACGGGGTTTTCGGATCGAATGAAACCCCGTCTAACGAATCCAGATAGTCGCGGAACGGATGGTATGCATGTTCGTGCGCGTAGCCCATCATCCATTCGTCCACACGGCTAAAAGGTATGCCGTAATTTTGAACCAGATCCCGCATAAACATCAGGGTACGGTTATTCAGATCCTCGCCTGAAAAGTCATGTTTCGGAATGTTGACATCGATGGTATGCGACATCTGATTGTATGCCGTATGGATACCGTGGAACTCACAGATAGCCTTGAAATTATCGAGGCAGGGGACAATGCGGTCTTCATTGAAAGTCTTCCATGCAGGCTCGTGCAGAATACCCTTTTCTCTGTGTTCACGTAGCATCTCCGTTCGAGTGTGTTTAAGTTGCTCCCGCGCAACTTTTATAGTGACTAAAGTGTTTTCTTTGATCAGCTTTAGATAGTGATCCTTTTCGGTTGGAGTCAGGTGCGGCAGGTATGATGCTAGAATTTTGTACACGTCTTGAGAGGATGCCGGATCGCTTGGGTTTACGTGGTTGAGTGCTTCGTCGAATTGAGATCTGAATTCTGTCGGAGTATCCGTAACATCTGGATCATTGAAGGTTGATTCCGATGCCGTTTCCCTTTGAGCCACAAAAGGGATCGTAACCTGACATGCTTCTGCGTATACAGGATCGTTGCCATGCAACCAGTTAAGTAAATTTTTACCTGTTTTGTCAGCACAATGCCCGTGGTGGCACTTGAACCCCATCGGTGATAGGTAGGCAGTACCGTTGTCTAGCTCGCCGCTATGTTCATCCTGCCAAGGGCATGTGATGTCCCAAATGCCCTCTCGCAATTTAGCCTTCGTTAGTCCAAGCCGTTTCAGAGATTGCAGCGGGTAATCTAGTTCTTCACTAAGCGGTTCGGCGTAGTCCTCGTGTGTAGCATGGTACTTGAGATCAATGCCGAAGCTCTCTGCGATCTTACCTACCGTATACCTGCGATCAGGTCGCCACTCGTGCAGGACATGCCTGAAAGGTTGACCGTATTTGGCTTTGGTATTGGAGCCGACAGGTAAACGCGCATATCGAGTGCAACCCAACATTCCAGGATCACCCCCTCCATCAACCAGATCGAGCGCGACCAATCCTTTCAGCAAAGCCTCAATCGTACCTCGATCCATCTCAGGGTAATCGAAGATGTAACCGTACTGGAAATTATCAGGACTGGTTTCGATCCTCCACGATGGCACTATCGGATAGGACAGCATATCGATGTCGCTTATCTTAGCACCCTCGCCGGAGCCGATGTCGTCGATCATCATACAGTAAGCTGCGGCGAAGTTTGCCTTGCGCCTGCGGTTCTTACCGTCCTCTGGATCAGGGTAGAACGTGCTTATTGTGAAGAAATTATTCTGATCGGGATTCTCAATCGGATTCTTAGCCCATATTGTCCCGCCCCAATAGTGACGCAAATCTAATGCGTCCAGTTCGGCAGGATCTTCGATAAACCCTGTAACATGTGCGGCCTTATAATAGTCGCCCATAACACCATTTAAAAATTCCTTATTGCTCAGTGTTACGTTTTGTGATACTGTCTCGTTCATGTTGACACCTCGATTGTCTTCATTTGGTACTCCACCGCTATTGTGTTTTCTGTAACTTTACCCCTGATCAACATCAGGGGTTATTTTTTTGGAAACTTATGTACGACTTTATCATTCTCTCATTACCTAGATCCGGCAGTCACATGCTCGCATCCGCTCTCGACTCTCACCCCGAAATATCCTGTGAAGGGGAATATGAAATGATAGATAAAATACCCATCGGACATACCCGCAAACAGATACACGGTTGCATCGTGCAAGCATACCATATTCGACGTGAAATTGCCCCTATCAGTATCCCTACCAAAATCATACGGATCAAACGCCCGTTGGTTCAAATCGTAGCCTCTCGATTCCTCAATAGCATCGACGGTACGAATTCTGATCAACATACTGAGCCTGTCAAAAAGGAAGGTATAAGCCATACCCCTAAGTTTAAAGTCTGGAATGATCTGCTTCACGATTCGCTCGCCCTCGACGAGTTCACTGCCTCAAACCCTGCGTTAACCGTTTCATATAACGACATGTGCAAAGGGAAAGATGCCCGCAAAATAGAACACGAAACCGCATTGCGTATATGCGATTACTTGGAAGTGACACGAGCGCCTTTGATCCCTGCAACTTACAAACCGTCCTAGAGAAAATCGTCGATGGATTGTTTAGGTTGCTTCGGAGCAACTTTTTCTTTCTTGCCAGTCTTCTTAGGAAAGAATCCGCCGCCGTTCTCGATGTCGATGCACAACTGGATAACCTTACAAAGCAATTCATATCGCGGGTTAGTGTTGTTACCATTGAACAGGGAGCGAAGCGTACTCCTTGGTGCGCCGGTAGCCTCAGCCACCATACGACTAGACAGTTCGTATTTTTCTATGACTCCTACACACCAACTCCACGGGTTAGCCATCTGCTGTTCGTTGAATGTCTTCATTTTTTCCCCTCGGTATATTTGTTTATAGCTTCGATCAGGATCAGGCCAATCAGGTTGGCAACAGATCGATGTTGTTCCTCAGCCATAGCGCGCAGATTTTCTGACAAATCAGGATCGGTTCTAATTGATCTCGGTAGATGTACAAATTCAGTCTTAGTTTTCACGGTTATAAACCTCTTGAGTTGTGATAAGAAGTGTGATAGAGTACCATCTCCTTCAACAAAATGCAACAAAAGGATTATTTTATGAATATCACATTGACCATGACATTTAGCTCTACACAGGAGCTTCAAAGTTTTCTCAACACTGCAGATATGGCTGCACCTGTACCCGCGACCCAAAACACTCAGGAAGCTCCGGCTAAGACCGGCGAGGTAGTTCAAATGCCTGCCTCTAAGCCTGCCGAACCTGCCCCTACTCCGGCTGCTACTGCTATGCCTGTCGCTACCGCAGCCGCCCCTGTCGCTGATGACTTCGAAGTCAAACGAGCAGCATTGACCGGAAGGCTTCGCACTCTCGCCGAAGGGATGGATGATCCCTCTCAACTCGGAGCGTTCATCAACAGCTTCGGTGTCGCTCGCTTCTCCGAGTTGCCTGATGATCAGCTTGCAGGTTTCGAGCAGAATCTTAACGCTCGCTTTGGTGCTGCGTGAGCGAACATGCCCGCCTAAGTTTCAGTGCATCGGAGCGTTGGCTCCGGTGTCCTGCTTCCGTGTATATGTCACAGGGTCGAACTGGCGGCGACTCTGATGCAGCGAAAGAGGGTACGTTTGCTCATTCGATTATGGAGCGCACTCTCAAAGATTTTATAGCCGGTGTCGGTGAAGGCACGGTTGTTATGGTTCCGTCTGATGTACCCGATGAATTAAAATACCTAAACATGGATCTCGATGAGATGCGCGACTGCTTGCAGCGTTGCGTCAACTACGTCCTGGAAAGGTACAATGAATTGGGCGGCGAGAAAGGTACGGTCAGGATGGAGATCGAGCGTCGAGTCGATCTGCATTACATATCCAATCGCGACGACCTTTGGGGTACGGGTGATGTCATCTTGTCTAATGCTTCGACGATAGATGTCATTGATCTAAAGTATGGATCGGGTATCTTCGTCGAATCTGACACCACTCAAAACAGGCTCTATGTATTGGGCAAAATGTGCCAGTACATGAAGGCTACCAAAGGTGAGGTTCCGTGGACATGGGTACGTGGTACGATCATGCAACCTCGATTCCCTGATAAGAACGGTGAGATCTTTCGTTACGAAGAATACGACCCTGAGAAATTAATGGATTGGTTTGATAAAGATGTCCTACCTATAGCAAGAGCAACTGATGTCACAGACTTAAAACCTGTTGCAGGTCAGAAGCAATGCCGGTTTTGTTTAGCTAAACCTGACTGTCCCGCTGCTGCCGAGGTTATGCGCAACGCTATCAGTATCCCGTTTGCGCCTGCAACTGACGGTGTAGTACCGGAAGTGTTTGACGATGTTGCTATGATGGATGTTGACAGGCTAGTTGATATCTTCGATAAGACACCCTTGATCAATGGCTATCTCAAGTCTGTCGCTGACCGCATAAAGACGTTGCTGAAAGAACGTGATAAGCGTCTTGAGGGTAAGCTCAAGCTTGTCCGGTGTGGTGGCGCTAATGCGTGGAACACTGACGAAGAAACGATCCTGGCTGAGATCACCAAAGGCAGCGATAGGATACTTAAAAAGCATCTGGTTAAAGAACGGATGCTCACTGCGCCAGCAGCTTTGAAAATATCGAAGCTCAAGCCTGCGCAAAAAGAACGGTTACAGAAGTACATATCTAAAGGTGAAGGTAGCCTTAGCGTTGTACCTGATTCAGATCCAAGGGATAATGCTTTGCCTGATATACCGTTCGAAACTACAGAGAAAGTTGCTTCCGAGCAACATTTTGATTTTTTATAATTGGAGAAAATTATGATATTGCAAAACCCCAATGGAACTAACAACGTGTTGTGGATTCGCAACGCTCGACTTAGTTTCCCGAATGTACTTGTGCCTAAGTCGGTAGAGAAGGGCCCGCCTAAGTATTCCTGCAACTTCCTGCTTACACCTGATGCACCTGAATGGTCAGAGATCGGACAGATCCTACAAGAACTAGCCACTGAAAGGTGGAAAGAACATGCTCCTGCTGCGATCAATATGATCAATCAGGACAAGTGGATGCGTTGCTACGGGATAGGTAGCGAAAAAACTAGCCGCCAGACTGGTGAGGTCTACGAAGGTTATACTGGCAACGTGGTCTGGATAGGTGGATCTAACAATGCGAAACCTACCCTATACGGGACTGATGGAAAAGAGTTGCCTCCTACAGCCAATGCCAACACCATGTTCGTCGGGGGCAACTACTGTGATGGCGTCATATCATTGTGGTTACAGGACAACGAGTATGGTCGAGGTGTTCGCTCAAACTTAGTAGCGGTGCAGTATCTTCGCGAAGGTGAACACTTCGGATCAGAAGAAGTCGATGCAGCAGGTATCTTCCAACCTGTCGCGGGCGCTCCTGCCGCCACTGCCTCTGCTCCTGGAATGCCTTCTATGGGTCAAGGTAATCATCTTGCTACGGGTGGAATGCCTGTGGCTCCGGCTCCGGCTCCGGCTTCCAAGAACATAGACTTCCTTTAAACCATGCAGAGCCTTCACCTGAAATCAAAGTTCACGCTAACATAGTGTCGTTCTCTAAAGTATCATGAGTCACGTTATATTAGACTGTGAATGTTACGTTAACTACTTCCTCGCCACTTTCATTTTCGAGAGTGGCGAGATTATCGAGTACGAAAAATACAATGACAGAGAGAACATGCCGATTGGTGATCTAGGCAGGCGCATACTCAGTGAAGGCGCAACCCTCGTAACCTTCAACGGCAAGCGGTATGATCTCCCGATCTTCTCTATGGCACTCATGGGTGCATCGAACGGTCTGCTGAAAGAAGCGAGCAACCTGATCATAAAAAACAACTGGTTTTGGTGGCAGCTTGAAAACAAGTACCACTTCCACACGCTGCAGATAGATCATATTGACATCATAAATCCGCTACCGCTATTTGAAAGCCTCAAGCTATATGCTGCTCGCAACGGTACGTCGACTATACAAGATCTACCGCTACATGAATCCACGGTTATCGAGGACAGTCACCTCGACCTTATGCGCCTTTATTGTCGCAACGATTGCATGGTCACATGGGAGTTGTTTCTATCCTTATGGGAACAGATTCAGCTTAGAGTCAACATGGGCAACGAGTACGGACAGGATCTCCGGTCACTATCTGATGCTCAGATAGCCGAGAAGGTGATCTGCTCAGAGTATCAACGCATAACAGGCAGCAAGGCGATCAAGCCTATCGACAAAGGTACTGAGTTTTTGCCGAGAACCCTAACATATACTGCGCCTGATTGGGTGAAGTTTACCACCAAAGAATTAAACCTGTTCCTGTTTTTCCTGGAAGAAACAACTTTCGACATAGGTGCTAATGGCAAAGCAATTACCCCTGATTGGATGAAAGGCAAAACTGTCACCATAGACAATCGCAAATATGCTGTAGGGTTAGGCGGGCTGCATTCTAAGAACAGTGCCGAGTCCTATGAGTCAACAGACAGGTACACAGTAACCGACATAGACGTCGAAAGCTTCTATCCGAGGTTGATACTAAACGCCGGTTATGAGCCGCCTCACATGGGCAACACGTTCACTAAGATCTTCTCGTCCATAGTTGACCGCAGGGTCACAGCAAAGCGAAGCGGTGACAAAGTTACAGCAGACACATTGAAGATCACAATCAACGGAACCTTCGGCAAGCTCGGCAGTGTTTTTAGCGCCATATATGCCCCTAATTTGCTGCTAGGGGTGACTTTCACCGGACAGCTAACCTTACTGATGCTTATAGAAAGGCTGTCTCTAGCTGGCATACAGTGCGTGTCAGCTAACACCGACGGTCTGACGTTGCTAGTACCTAAAAGTAATCCTGATCTTATGTATAACATCGTAGCAGAATGGGAAAAGGAAACAGGGTTTAACATGGAAGGTACGATCTACAAATCTATCCACTACAGGGATGTGAACAACTACTTCGCACTAACATCTGACAATCAGGTCAAGACCAAGGGTGTATTCAAACCGCCCGCATTGGCTAAGAATCCGACGACACCTATATGCGCCAAGGCTGCTATCGATTATGTGCTTTACAATAAGCCTATGTTCAGTACGATATACGAGTGCAAAGATCCGCACCAGTTTGTCTCGGTGCGTAAGGTCAAAGGTGGAGCCGAGAAAGATGGGGTTTATGTAGGCAAGACTGTCCGATGGTACTACAGCACAGAGACATCGACACCTATAAATTATATCTCTAATGGTAACAAGGTTGCCAAGAGTGATGGGGCCATACCGATGATGAGAATGCCGGTAGATCTACCGGATGATCTCGATCACGAATGGTATATCGAAGAAGCATGGGACATAGTTAAGAGTGTGGGGTATACAAATGACAGATAACCTAACTGCAACAGAAATTCAAATGCGGATGAAGCAGGCAGAAGACAGGCTCGGACGTATTGACCACAAGAGGTTTTACAATGGAGTTTAGCAAGAGGACAAATAGAGCAATAGAAAACATGGTCAGAGCGAGATCAGCCTTGAAAGAGGTTGATATGTTTGACAGCGATGAGGACCGCATGGATACCGGCGTAGATGATTGTGAAAGACTAGGCATTATGGATCGTCTTAAAGCTATCATCGATACGTGTGAACAAATAATCAAAGAGGAAAATCCAGAATGACAATTACGAAAAAATGCCCGCTATGTGATGAGAGCGTTAAGATGCATAACAACGGAAAGATGCGTTGTCACCTTGATCCTATGGGTGAAACCTGTTCGGGATCTATGCTTACCTTAGAAAATGCAGGGAAGTTAGCCGCCGATAGAGCCGATAGATCGGACATCTGGTTTGACGATGAACGTTCTAATAGGTTGTGAGTTCTCCGGCATAGTTCGGGACGCATTTCTCAAGCGCGGTCACTTCGCAATGTCCTGTGACTTCCTGCCTAGCGAATCTCCCGAAGGCTTACACTACAGAGGTAACGTGCTTGATGTTCTTAACCCTGAGTTCCTGTTGAATAACGGTAAGATCAAATGGGATCTGATCATCATGCACCCTGACTGTACCGCACTCTGTAATGCGGGCAACAAACACTATGCCGAGGGATCGCCGCTATACTATGAACGGGTAGCCGCTGCCAGATGGACAGCCATATTGTGGTCTAAGTGCAGGCACGTATGTAAGAATGTGGTTTTCGAAAACCCTCCTGGAGTTCTTACCAGTATGGCAGGCTTGCCGTTGCCGCAGTTTGTGCAGCCATACGAGTTCGGTCACATGCAACAGAAGCGAACAGGGTTGTATAAGACAGCCTCAGTTCCCGATCTAGTTCAAACCAACAACGTGTACCGTGAAATGATGCGACTGCCTGTAAGGGTGCGAGAGGCAGTCTTTTATATGGGGCCGAGTGCTGATAGATGGAAAGATCGAGCTAGGACATTCACTGGCATAGGTGATGCTTTTGCCGAACAATGGGGTAATTTATGAGTTATGCAAATATTAAAATTCGGCCTCTTTTTGTAGTTGCAGCCGTAGTTGGATGGGCTGCTATCGAATTGGTACTTTGGTTGTTTAGTTTTGTAACAATTAGCATAGGATAAGTTTATGAAAGAGAAAGAGATAGAGCGTAGGTGTTGCAAGATGGCAGAGCAAAAAGGTTGGATACCTTTGAAGCTAACTTGCCCGAATCGAATCGGTGTACCTGATCGAGTGTTCGTTGCGCCTAAAGGTGCTACCGTATGGGTGGAGTTTAAGAAAGATGGCGGCAGGCTTTCACCTGTACAAAAGCGAACCATAGCAGAGTTTACTGAGTTAGGTCATGCGGTGTTTGTGATCTTCAACGTCGAACAGTTTAAAAAGATACTTCATCTAAGTGATGTGGAGAAGTGGTGATATGCCGATAATTCATGACGAAGAACTAATAGAATCGTACAAGGCGATTAATGAAAAATTGTCAATGCGAATTTACGAGCTTAGCGATGATGCTGTAGCAATGCGAGAACGTAATCGTCGGCTGCAAGAGGACTATCGGGTAATCAAAAGGCAAGTTGGTATATTGGAATCTAAACTGGAAAAACAGTCTCACAAAAAAATGAGACTGCACCGCAAACCTAAGAGGGGTTACCCGCAATATGTTAACACCTGAGAACCTACACAACTACCAAGTCCGTACAGCCAGACACATCGAGGATAATCCGGAGTCGATGCTCCATCAAGATCCTGGATTAGGTAAAACCATATCTACTCTGACAGCCGTAGAGAGCTTAAAATATGACTCATATTCTGTGTCGGGTGTATTGGTGCTCGCCCCGCTCCGTGTAGTACAGTCAGTATGGAAGCAGGAAGCGAAGAAGTGGTCGCATACACAGAATCTCACGTTCTCTTATATGATCGGGGATAAGGGTAGCCGCATACGAGGTCTATGCAAAAAGGCAGATATTTACCTGATCAACTTTGAGAACTTAGTCTGGTTACAGGCCGAGGTCGAACATCGGTTTTTACGACACGGCAAATACCCGCCTTGGAATATGTGCGTCATAGATGAGATCTCAAAGATGAAAGGCACTCGTATAAAGCAAGGTATAAAGCGAGGGGTGGCAACACTCAAGCTTTTACAGTATTGCCCGCGAAGGGTAGGGTTAACCGGATCGCCTGCCCCGAACGGCATGTTGGATCTGTACGGGCAATATCTCTGCATAGATTCCGGTAAGCGGTTAGGCACAAGCTTCGACAGGTACAAGTTCAAATACTTCTATCAGTCTGATCACAGTGGATACAGGTTCGCCCCGTTTGAGAAGGCTAAGCAACAGATCACTGACCTGATCGGTGGCATCACTATGGATCTTAGAGCCGAAGACTATCTTAAAATGCCGGATCTGTTAGACAACGATATCATGCTTGATATGCCTAAAGGTATGCAACTTGAGTATGATCAGATCGAGAAAGAGATGTTAATCGAATTGGAAAGCGGTAACTCAATCGAGATCAAAAACAAGGCATCACTGGTGAATCGTTGCCTGCAATGGGCGGGCGGCGCAGTTTACCTAAATCCTGGTTTACCTGAGTCAGAAAATATACACACGATGAAGATCGACGCCATGAAAGAGCTTGTCGAAGAACTTAACGGACAGCCCGTTCTAGTGTTATATCAGTTTCAGCATGAAGCTATCCGCATCCAGAAAGAATTCCCCAACTCGATGTGGATCTCATCGAAGACCTCGGAGTCAGATTTCAATCAAGCTATCATCGACTGGAATACTGGCAACCTCGATATGATCATAGGACATCCGGCATCGATGGGTCACGGGGTTGACCGCTTGCAAACCAGTTGCCACAACATAATATGGTTCGGTCTAAACTGGTCATGGGAGTTGTACTATCAGGCGTACTCGCGCATAAGAAGGCAGGGTAACAATGCGCCGACTGTTATGAATCACAGGATCTTGATGGCTAACACGATGGACATGGTTGTGCTTAAAGCCTTGGAACTAAAGATGGAAGATGAGACATCGATACGAGATCTCATCAAAGAGTACGGTCGACTTAAAGCTATTGCGTAAAGTTGCGTTGGAGCAACTTACTGGTTAACCCAATAAGCAAGCTTCGCGCTCTCAACATCCTGTTCGTTAGCAGATCCATATAGTTCTACCCACATACTAGCGATATCGCTTGGAGTCGCACCGGCAGCAACCAGAAACCTGTACTCTGCATCCTGTAGGGATTCTGTCGCGGTTCTACCGAAGTGAGTTGAGAGCAGATCGTTTATATGACCTGACCCTAGCGCCCTTACTATTTCATCTGAGATAACACCTGAGCCTTCCAAGGTCGGGTCGAAAAACGTAACACCCTCAACCCATTGATTGCCAACAAGGCGTAAACCTTCAAATTCTATTTCAACCCAGTTATCGTTAACTAATCTGATGTGCGACATGACTAACTCACTGTAACTTTAGGATCAACATTGACGTCTGTGCTTGCTTTCCTGAGCAGTGCAGATACCCGAATGACACCAAATGCAGTACCTCCTGCTTGTGCGGGAATTACAACAGATTGTTTATACGCAGTCCCAGTTCCAACATTCCATCCAGATGCTGATGCTGTGTGTGCAGCACCGCCTGAATCAAGAGGATATAATTGGGCACTGCGACCGGATACAACATCTGCTTCTGCGTGATTAGTTTCATTCGGATATGCAACTTCAATCCAGAAATCTTTATCTGTAAGCCCTGCATCCGCACTAATAAATTCGACCGTGATTGTTCTGCCTACAGTCATGTTTTGATCAACAAGTGTAATTAAGTCTGTGCTAACCACATTCCCCGCTTCCTTTATGGAATCTGCAACTGTACTTAATTGCCGG
>Ga0307980_1000223_pt1 | contig 27783 bp, 31 predicted proteins | sample OrgLakmetage1060_FD_201817 | JGI IMG/M metagenome (GOLD analysis project Ga0307980, IMG submission 201817) | Saline water microbial communities from Organic Lake, Antarctica - #1060 | ecosystem: Environmental > Aquatic > Non-marine Saline and Alkaline > Saline | place: Antarctica: Organic Lake... | reverse complement strand
TAAAAATATGACAAAGCTTGCTGTTGTTGGTGACAAACAAGGTTTATCTGATTTAATTGATTCTAAAGCTGAGGAACTTATGAGAAGTGATGATCATCCAACTTTACAGATATTCATTTCAAAAGCGAGAGAACTTATGAAAGTTTGTGAAAATAGTAAAAAGATATCTTATGAAGAGTATAATTCTATTATGACAAAAGCAAAAAGATAATGAGGTGGATAATAAAAGATAGTGGAATACCAAAAAAGGCATCTAAGAATAGAAAATACCCAAAAGTAGGTGATATAAAAGTGATTTTAAAGTTTGCTTTCTTCCCTAAAAATATAGGGGAATATGTTTATTGGTTAGAGTTTTATAAAGAAGGTTATCAATATGAAACCTATAATAAAACTATTCCAAACCCTAAACTTTCTCTTAGTAATTCAGCTAATTCATTTCTTTTAAATGATGAACCAAAAAATGTACAAATTGAAATCACAGGGTGGCGTTTGAAAAAAACGTTACCCTTGAATAATTATCAATATTAAACATTAAAACTATATTATGTCACAATCACAATTAAAAATCGTTAGTCGTAAAAACAGTAAGAAAACAAAAAAATTATACTTATGAAAAAAGAATTAAATGAAAAGGATTACAATAACTATATGAAAGTTGTTAGTGAGAATATTAAAGAAACTGAACGTAGATTAGAAACACTTGAAAAATCGAAAAGGATATCCCAACTTTCATTTGATGATTGGGTGAGGTTTCAAAGAGGTGAATTAAAAATATAATAATTTTTTTGATATTGAATATAACGTTAAATGTATGAGTAGTTGCGTGGATTATAACAAAAATTTATAAATGGACTTAAAGAAAAAATACACACAAGAAACAGGGGAAAAACCATACTGTTGGACTAAAAGCGGAATGTATGTAAAAAGCGGTAGTTATAGCGATGGGTATGTTAAATGGCTAGAAAAGCAATTACTTATTATAGAAGATGATTATTTTCAGCACTTACCCGATGTTCCAAAGAAAATTAAAGACATAGTTGATAATCATCCTGAGAATGATTATTCATATGAAAACCAAAAATCTTTAATAGATAGTTTAGAAGAAAATGGTTGGACATGTAGTTTTGGATTAGACGGTAGTAGATATGATCTACAACCCTTAGATTAATGTAGATTAATCAAGGGGGGAGTATTGGGTTTATAATATATATTCTGTTCAAAAGTAAACAAAAAGATTATGAATTTTACCTGTGTGTACGTTAAGACCAAAAAGAAATTTGATAAATTTATCAAAGTTAATAAAATCAAAAACAAATACGTTTTAGATATTAGAAAAATGTTAGATGAAGAAAATGTCGATCCCAATGGGGATAAGATATATCTAAAAATTCTAATCTTAAATAAGATCCAAAAAGCCATTGAAAAGGGGAAAGACATTTATTATATTCCTAACTTTGATGATGAGTTTTCGATTCGTAAACTACTAAATCTTAAAAAGATCTTAGAAAAGAATAATTTCAACATTTTGGTTTTCCATGACGAGTTTGAGAAAACACCAGAAATTCTAGATGAAGCTTTTGATCACCTATCATATTTTGATAATTCACAGATAATAAGAGACTATTAATCCAGTTCGAACCTATAACATATTAATATATAAACTAAATAATAAGTTTTTATGCCGTCTCCTTTAGGATTAATAAATAGTAGTGATAAATATAATTATACCCCTGAGAATGGACAATACACATCTATTTTTAATTCGGGTCGTGAAATTAAACATAGAAATAAATTTTATTATAGACCAATATCTACTACACAACAAGGTAAATCTACAAAATCTAGTACTCTACATGGTGCTGGATCATCTAGTAGAGATAGTATATATAACACATCAACCCCAAGTATTATAGATTATACAGCAGATAAAGCTATGCAATTAACAGAACAAGATTTTGCGTACCTTAGAGACTATGGTGTTTATCCAAATAATAGATTAGTAGTAGTTAGAAGGTTTAAATCACCAGTTCAAGATGATTTAACAAATGTAGATCAAAAACCTATATCAACACTTGTGTCTTGGTTTGAGGGAGAAAAGTCTCCGTTAAAAATATCTTTCGGAGAAAAATATGAAAATGGTCAAGGTAACTTAGTTGAACTCTTAGATAGTATGTTGAATACTGATAAGTTAGGTGGTGGGATAAAAGCCTTAGATTCTTTTTTTCAAGGTGGTGTTCCTTTCTCTGGATTTTCAGAAGGACTTCAATATGAGCTTCTTAAGCAATTAGGTTTAACTGATAAAGGTTTACAGAATGTTCCATCGGGTAATCCTAACCTTATACAAGAATCTAAAAAACGTCGATTAGTTGGTGATAGTGGTGGATCATCTATGGATACAAAAATAGATATTGACTTTGAAACAACATATGAGCAAAAGTTTATTGGTGGTACAGATCCAACATTAGTTTATTTAGATATTATTAATAATATTTTGAGGTTTGGTGGATCAGAGAGTAACTTTTATATTAATGGTAAAGGTGGTGAACTTATTAGAAGTTTCTTAAACAAATTTAGAAAGGGAGAATGGTTACAAGCTATAACTATTATTGTAAATGCTATTGTAGATTTAATGGGTAAAATAGTAACTCAATTATTTGGAGCTATCAAAGAAATAACCTCAGCAGCAGGTGCTCTTGCTCAGGGAGACACAGACCCTATAACCTCAATTGTTTCAGATGCTTTATCAACAATTGGTGGAGCTGTTATATCTAAATATAGAGTTCAAATAGGGGGTATTGTTTCATCTTTAACGGGTGAACCTTCTACTCCGTGGCACGTTACTATTGGTAATCCAAAATCTCCTATATTTAGTAGTGGTGATATGTACACGCAAAATGTTACTATTGAAATGGGGGAAGTTTTAGCATTTAATGATTTACCATCAAACATTACTGTTTCGTGTACTTTATCAAATGCTAGGTCTATGGGTATCCAAGAAATATTCGCTAAATTTAATTCTGGAAAAGCAAGGAGTTATCAAATTAACGGTAAGACATCATTAGAGACTCCAACGACAGATGAAGATATTAAAGAGATAGATAAAATATTAGCTACCGAAAACCCTAAAGTAAGCAAAGCTTCTGAAAACTTAAATAAGAAAATCGCTGGGGATGTTAATAAAGCAAAACAAGAAACTGCTAAAGAAGGTAATGGTGGTGGTAACAATCAAACTCCTGATGCCGATCAACAAGCTGGACAGAATGTTACAATAGGTGGAGGGGGAGATCAAGGGTGATAATTAAAAATAATTAAGAAAATGACAATAAGAAGTTTAGAAGAATTAGAAAGGGTATCTACAAATGATAATATGTTTAACTTGTTACAACAATCATTTAAAGATTATGGTCCATTTACTTTTAATACATATATAGTCCCACAAGAATCAGAGATGAGGATTGATTTGGTGTCCAATGACATCTACGAAACAACTGATTATGTTGATTTCTTATTGTGGTTTAATGATATTATAAACCCATTTAATATAATACAAGGTAGAGAGATTATATTTGTTAGAACTGATTTAATTCCTAACTTTTATGCTAAAAAAGAAAACCAACAAGAAGTTCAAGATGTTTTACTTAACAAAGATAAGGTTAGAAGAAAAGATGGTAATAGAGATAAATTTATTAGACAAAAAAGATCTCTTCCACCAACTGTAAATGAATCACCAACTGAACAAGTTAAAGTCGAAGGTGATAGTATAATCATTGGAGGTGATATATTTAACACCTAAAGAAGAGGTTAATTTTGATATATATTATAATAAAAATTAATTTAACCAAGTGTCTCAAGCATCACCAGATTTAAAAACAATATCTTTTAGTGATTCAAATGATATAAATACCTTTTTCAAAAAGTATAATGAAGGGGGGTTTATTGGTTGGTTCAATAGTAATAATACCAAATTTATAAAAAAGGGTAGACCTTTATCTCCAGTTCAAAGTGAATCTAATTGGACTAAATTTTGGAATCAAATTCCTATTCTCTATGGTAAAGATCAAATTAATTTAGCTGAATTTTTAACCCTAACAAACATTGTTTCTGTTGAAACAGGTTCAACATATGCCCCTCGTACAGAAAGGGTTGGTACAAGTGGACACCCTGGAATTGCATATGCTTTTGATAGAATAAGTGGACTTAAAGCATCTTATAATACACTTAACCAAAACATATCTGCTTTTAAACTATTCAATGATTCTGATTACATATCAGCACATGGTAACAAACCATTAGCAAATATATTAAAAAACACAACCGATACTCGTTGGGATGGGGAATCAATGCCAACTGGTTTCTCAGGGAATGTATCAAAGGAAACATCAAGTAGTGGTAGCACTAATGGATTTCTTTATGAAGCTGACTTTATGAAATTTAGAGGTAGAGGATTTGTTCAATCAACTGGTAGAGGTAAATATAGAGAACTAGTTAAATTTATAAGATCATACAACGGTCCGAATAGTATAATCAATAGTTACAAAGCTAAGTGGTCAAGTGGAACTTTAGATAGTGTTTTAACAAAATCAAGTAATAAAGATTGGGATACATTATTCCAAGACACTGACCTTATTATACCAAGTTATGCTTTATTTAATTTTACTACCACAGGTGGAAGAAACAACTTGTATTATATAAATGTACGTGATGATAAAACAATAAGTGATGATTCTTTTAATGCTGGTTGGAGAACAAATGGGGCGAAATCTTACGGTAGAGATATACGTAAAATAGTCAACCTTCAGTTATCTGAATTATCAATTATACCTGATGAACCAGATCCAAACGCAAACCCACCTCAACAAGATACGGGTGGTGGCGGTGGAGACCAAACTGGTGGTGGAAGTGAGCCCGTAACAGACTATCCAAATGATCTTCCGAGAGTAGAGGGTCTTAGTAATTTCTTTAGACCTAACATAAGTATAGATCCTATTAAATTTGATATACCAACTAGTGAATCAAAACAACAAGAAGTAGCTAGTTCAATTGGTTATCAACCATTTGTATGGTATTTATCATACCAACTAAAATATATAAAATCTCTTATTTTATCATCAAGAGGACTACTACCTACGATCAAAGTTGTATTCACAGATACATTAAACCTTATGAGTGGTAAAGGAATGCCACTTGATGATTCTAAGTTTACTGTTTTCTTAAATTCGAGAACACCATCACTTAGACCTATATTCATGGAATTTAAAATATCTAATTTTTCTAAAAGTGGAACAACATATACTATGGAAGGTATATGTAATGTTAATAAATTCTTTTTAAGAGAATTTGAATCTTACTCAAATATGTCAAGTTTCGATTGTTTGAAAGAATTTGCTAGACGAGCTGATCTTGGGTTTAACTCAAATGTAGATGGTAGTGACGATATAATGAATTGGATAAACCCTGGAACTAAAGGGGCAAAGTTTGTAAAAGATGTAATATCTTCATCATATAGATCTGATGAATCATTTATATGGTGTTACGTTGACTTCTTTTATAACTTAAATTATATAGATGTAGAAGAAGCTTTAAAAATTGATATATCGGAACAAGTAGGAGTTAAAAATTCAGGACTTGAAAATATAAATGGTTTAACAGATAAACCAGAAGAAACTAACCCATTATGGTTATCAAATGATGCATCTCTTGATCAAACTAACCAATATTTCAGAGATTATAAAGTGATTAATAACTCAACAAATATTTCTTTAAATAATGGTTATTTAGCAAAATCTAAATTTTATGACATTAATGATAAAAATTATTTAATATTTGATATTGATTCTATTACATCAGAGGGAGATAAAACAATAATATTAAAGGGTTCACCCCAAGATATGGATTTCTTTAATAGTCATATACGAGCAGTTTATGTTGGCAAATTAGACTCAGATAATATGCACGAAAACTTTAATTATGCAGTTGTTCAAAATGAGCAAAATATAACTGATTTACAAAAAATTGGTTTATCTATAAAATTAGAGAATCCTAACTATAACTTATATAGGTATCAAAAGGTATTTATAACTATATCTGCTCCAACTTCATATCCTCAAAAGTCACAAGTAAGCGAAAGACTAACAGGTGATTGGTTAATAATAGATATCGATTTTGTTACAATAAAGGGAGAGGTTCACCAAAAAGTAAATTTAATTAGAAGAGAATTAAGTTTAAGTCCTGAAGAATTAGAAAATGAGAACTTGAATAATAGTAACAAAGGAAGTCAAGGAGAAAATACAACTAATCCTGATGATTCAGAAAATGAAGAAATTGACACAAGTGGTGATCAGATAGAAGTTGAACCTGATAACGAATTAATACCATTTAGTTATGATCTAACATTTACTAGTTCAGCAGAAATAGATGACTTTTTCGATCAGTATAATACTGGTGGTTTTGTAGGTTGGTTTAATAAAGAGTTTGGTAATGATCCAGACTTTACTGACAATGTTATCACACGAGTTACAGTAGGAGATGATTCTGGTGGTGAAAATGTTTTGCCTAATTCTGATAGTGGTGGAATTAATGACCCAATAATTAAGGAGAATTGGGATAAAATATGGAATTTAGCGACTCTTAATATCTATAATGATAAAAGAGAAGGTGACTTTGAGAATCTAAATAAAGAAGAATTTAATGTAGTTGAATTTATCACATTAAACACTATGATTTATTTTATTAATGGTAAAGGGTTTAAGGTTAAATCTGATAATAGAAACTTGGTTGATGTTTTTGAATCCAATAACACATTAGATGGTAATAAAACATCTCTTGAACTTTTTAATAATACCGATTACATAGAAACTAATAGTAATAAAAGGTTTAGTGATATTTTAAGTGGAACAACATCTACAGCTTGGGAAACTAATACATTCCCAGTTGGATTTAGTAACCCACAAACTGATGAAGAAAGAGAAAGAGAAATAAGTAAAACATCTAATGAGTTTATAACTAATTCTGACTTTTATAAATTGAGAGAAAGAGGACTTATCAAATTTAGAGGTAGACACGATTATGGTCTTTTAATTAACTTTATCAAAACGTATGTGGGTGATAATGTGATAATAAATAATTACAAAGAAAAATGGGAATTTATAGATGATATTGACAAGATCGTAAACATGACATCAAATAAAGATTGGGATAGATTAATGTTAGAATCAGATTTAATTATTCCATCAGTAAGTATTGGTAATGTTATGTTTGATCTCCAATCAGTACATATAATACCAACTGAGGGTAAAAATGAAAGGAGAATATTCAAGAGTATAGAAAACGTAGGTAAATTGGTTAAATCAAGTCTTGAAAACCCTAGTGAGAACTTTGTAGATGATTTTGTTACAATGGTTAAGAAACAAATATCATTCTTAAATGAAAAGGAACTAATACCAGCTAAAGAAGATAGTGTTCAAGATCCAAAGAATTTTGATTTAGATTTAATTCCAGGGGAATATTTAGATAACAATAAAAAGAAAATTGAATTAGCTCAAATTGATGGATCAGCGGTTAGAACAGATGTTGCAAATGCTTATTTAACAATGAGAGAAGCCGCAAAGGCAGATGGTGTGAACCTTAAAATTAATTCTGCTTTCAGACCTCCATATACAGCTCCTGGGGAAACTAGATATGGTTTAAATACAAAATCAAAGAGTGGTAAATTAGTTAGAGCATCATCACAAGAATATTTATATGATGGTTATAAAGCTGGAAAATCAGGATTTAACTTAGCGGCACCTCCTGGTAGATCGAATCATGGTAGTGGTATAGGACTTGATTTAAATACGGGTGGTTCATCAAGGAGAAGAAAATCGGGTGTTAATAGGGAAATCTATGATTGGTTGGTTAAAAACTCTTGGAAGTATGGTTTTGTTAGGGCTGTTAAAAAGGAAGAGTGGCATTATGATTACTTACCACACTTAATTGAGAAAACAGGAAAAGGACCATATGCTAGAATTGATGGTACTGATGCTAATAAATTTTATAGTGATTGGGGTCTTGATACACTTACTTAATATCACGTATTTTATTTAAAACTTGTGAATCTAATTCAGAATTTTCATCAAAATAGAAATGAGTATCTAATATCAAATACCATTTAATTTTTTGAAATATTCCTTCATTATCTCTATCTGACCAAAATATAACATTGGGGTTGGTATCCACATCTTTTATGACAACTATATCATAATAATTATCATCAATTTCCATAGTATAGATCGGATCACCATAATATGATTCTTCTTTTTGGAATTTATCAATTTTCAAGAATAAACTCAGTCCATTATTTTATGAGTTTAATTATTTTACTACAACTTGGACCCATTCCAGTTTTGATAGAAGATGGTACAGTTAATTTACGACCACAACGACCACAACTTCCTTCGTGCCAAAATTCAATTAAATCAAATTTAGATTCACTAAACTTACCATTAATTACATTCAATAACCACTTAAAGGTTTTAACAACTGTTGAATCACCTTTAACAGTTGATTTCTTACTATGTCTGTAAGTGGCACTACTAAAAATAGTTCCTAGAAATTGAAAATCAGATTCGTTATTATTACCATTTAAAAATTTAACAAAGTGAGGTGCTTCTTGACCTTTACCTTTTTGAATTTTAAATGTATATCTTTTTTTGGAAATTTTAGATACTACTGTAAATGTAGCATTTCCAGCAAGTAAGAATGTTTTAGCGTCTTTGATATTAGTAATTTGTGATCCTTTCATATATTTGTTTTAATGGGTTTCTACAAATATAAGGAACTTTCTACAATCTGCCAAAATATTTAACCTATTTGTTCTTTAAATTTTGTAATTATTTTTAAAAAAAAGTTATAAAATTCATCCCTGTTTTCATTATTATTAAACGGCAGTATAATTATATCTTTATTAGAATTTAATCGATTGCCCCGTATATAAAAATCAATAGTTTTTATTTCAGATAAATGTCTGATTTTTGCTGGTTCATAGTTTTTATTATAGTGTTTTTGAACCAAATTTCTATCATCACCTTTAAACTTTATAGTTACTTGTGGCAGGTTAGAAGATATGATATTAACTCTAATACCATCAATTGTTGTCATTAAGAAGTATCCCCACCAGCTGCGATCGGTGGAATCATGCGGATTTGCATCTTTTTTAACCAATTTTTGTTCAAGTATTTGTAATACTATAGCCGAATCCATTTTTTGAAAATGTATTTTGAATTTACTCATAATATTTTAAATGTATTAAAAAATAACGAATAGTCAAAGTTGGGGTTATTGTATTTATAATATATACTTTATGGCTAAACAATTTGGAGATCCAAGATCAAGAAAGGACGTATATAATGAATTTGTAAAAGATGTTAATAATGTGCCTAAAAAAGGACAGATCGGTAACGTAAACACTTTATCTGACTTTGAATCACAAACATCGGGTAATTTTAATTCACCAGCACCGAATAGTGCCGACAACTTACAATATAGCAAAAATGTAAATTTCCTAAGAGATTATTTTAAAGATGGTACAATGCACCATTTTAAAAATGGATTAGAATTAGCAAATAAAAGCGGTAACCAAAAAAACTTAAGTAATATAGAAAATTTAGATGAAGATCCAGTAATTTTTGGATTTGATTTTATAATTAACCACGTTACAAGCCCTCTTTTTCAATCAGAGGTAGGACAAGGTGGATCTACTGACATCGATGATTTTTTTGAGTTTGCTCAAGGTGATGGAAATTTTAAAATTGATGAGATCGCTAATAGAAAGGGTCTTTATGAAGATTTCATAAGGCAACTTGAACTTTTATTTTTAAGTACAAGGGGTGGTCCTTTTGATACATTTAAAGGTCATTATCTTATAGGTATTGATGGAGTTGGAGATCTAATAAACAAAAGTACTGGACTTGGATCAGAAAAACAATTTGCTAACTTTGGTAAAGATAAAATAACCTTAACTTTAAGGGAAGATAGTCATTTATCAGGTGGTTATTTAACAGCTCTTTATAATGCTATGTCATACTCTAAAATAAATGGTAAACAGTTAATACCTGATAATCTTTTAAGATTTGATGCTACTATTGTTGTTTCCGAAATGAGGAACTATAAAAAAGTAAAAAAAGCATTTGCTGATCCAGAAGGATTAGAAGAATTGACAAAAGTAGTTAGTGATAATGTTTCAAGATATATGTATAATGTGTATGACTGTCAATTTTATTTTGATAAACATTCACACCCTGGTAAAGTTCAAAACGACACAACAGAGGTAACAGATAGTTTTGATTTATCATTCTTTTATAAGTTTTCAACAATGGAAATGGAGAAATTTAAATTAACAGAAAATGCATTATCAAAAGATCCAGCATTCTCATCAGACACAGTTAAATATTTCAATGATGGGAATAGAGAAAATCCTACACGAAAATATATTGGGGAACAAACTGAAAATATAAACGCTGTTAGAAGAAATGAGTTTATAAATTCAAAATATCAAGAAAGTTTAGATTCATACCAAGAATTCAATAATGTTAAGAGTAATAACATTGAAAAGATAAATGAACCCATAGGTTCAGAAGATACAGATGAATTATCAGCTCTTAAACAAAACTCACTTACTAACTCACTTGAAGAACAAGAACAACAAAGACAAGAACTTGCACAACAAGCTTCTGAAAGACAACAAAGAACAGGTCTTAAAAAAGATGAAGCTAACACAGCGATAGGTTATGAAGTTTTAACTGATGGTGGAAGATTGACTAGACAAGAAAGAAGAGGTAGAGAAGGTGGACTTGGAGGAATTATCGAAAAGTCTAAAGACTTTGCCCTTAATGTTGTTAGGTTAAAAAGGAATCTGTTAATAAATGAGACCGTTCAAAACATTAGAAGATCTACTGGTTTAAGACGAATGTCTCAACCAGATAATGTTTATGATTTTGACCCCTTATCAGTTACAGGTTTTGTTAGAGATCAACTTACCAATTTTGCAGGAAACTCATTCACTGATTTATTAGGTGGTATTGATGATGCTATTTAAGGTTGAGTGATTCATCCCCTTTACGTTTTTCTACAACTTTTCTACCCCATGTATATATCATACTTATTGATATTTATTACTTTAACCTTTAAAGTCATAACAATTATATTAAATTATTAATGTTTTAATAAGGTAGGTGATAAATAATAATAAATAAGAATATGAAGGAAAGAGATATATTATCAAACACTGTACTTGGTACGGTTCAAGACAACAAAGATCCAAAAAAATTAGGTAGATGTAAGATAAGAGTAGCTAATATTTTTGATGATATACCTGTTGAAGATATTCCGTGGGCGGCACCACATAAAGACTTAAATGGTAATCAATTTATCTTACCCGAAGTTGGTAAAGTTGTTAATGTAACTTTTGAAGATGGTAAGTATTATACTCCCGTATATAGTTATGCTCAGCATTACAATATAAACTTAGAGAAAAAATTATCTACTCTTAGTGGAGAAAATTACTCATCTATGAGATCACTTATGTTTGATCATAAAACTCAAATATTCTCCAATGATAGTGATGGTCTTATGGTAGATTATAAATTCAATCAAATAAACATACAAGATAATACAATTGATGTAAACCTTAAAAGTAATAGTGGTAAACTATCACTCGGTACAAATAATGCTACACAAGAAGCTATATTGGGTACTAACTTTTTAAATTGGTTTGATGAATTTGTAGATAACCTACTTGGTCAAAATGCTGGTCCGTATCTTGGGAATTTAGGTGCTCCAGTTATACCAAACCCAGCACTTATAAATGTCCTTTTGAAATATAAAGCTCTCAAAGATCCTAAATTTTTATCAAACAATGTTTATTTTAATGATAATGGTTATGTAAATCAAGTCAATAGAATATCTGAATCACAAAAAGGTGATGATTGGAGGTCAACTGTTTTAGATAATGATTTAGTAGAAAAGGGTGGTGATGACTTTTCACCTGATGGATCATCTCCACAATGGACACCAGAGGGAACACTTACACCAGCTTCTGATGGAACTCCAACATCGATATTATCTGATGATGAAATGAGTCAACAAGCACCCTCATCTGATGTTAATCCTGATGTAGAAGTTTTAATTGAAATATTAAAAGATAAGGGTTATAATATTTATGAAAGACCTTTTGAGATGAACACAATTGGTGTTAGGTATCAATATCCAGGACAAGAATATTCTAATAAATTTAAAGATAGAATGTATGTTCTATATAAAGATAATAGTGGTAAATGGGTAACTAAATATTGGATGGTATCTACTATTCCAGGGAAAAATTCTTCATGGAGAAAAGCAACACCGTTACTTAAAGATAAAGTAGGTAAAAGTCGTGGTGGTTTAGGTATATTAAAACCTGCACAATATGTTAATGTATATAAAATGGGTTACCATAGACGATCAGATAAAGTTAGATCAGCAAGAGCTATGAAAACGATAGGTAAGCAATTAGCATACCGAGATCAGAATTATGGTTCTCCAAGAATGACATTTTCAAATGAAGATCCCGCAAACGCTAAAGGTGGTAGGAACTTTACAATGCACATACATAAAGCATATACAGTTAAAAGAGGAACTGGTGGTAATGTAAATAACTGGTCAGAAGGGTGTCAAGTTTTTCCTGATGCTAAATCATTGAATGAGTATTTTGATTTATGTGAAATACATAGGAAAAAATATAAAAATAGATTTACATATACTCTAATAACATCAAGAGATGTAGAAGATATGGAAATTAAATTAAAACAAAAGGAAAGGCAAGATCAAGCAAGTGGTGGTAATGATAATGGTAATAATACGGATGCTTAAATACCCTCATTTAAGGTAAACTTTTGATAATTAAATAACTATAAGTTAATGGATAAAACTAACTACTATGAGTGAAACTACGATATGATACAAATAAAGAAAGGTTAATTGTTACTAAAGCATCTACCCTAGAATATAATCAAATGAAAATATGGTTAAATAGATTCGTTAAAGGGTATAAATTTATGCCCGCTTTTAAACGTGGGGTTTGGTCAGGTAAAATAAATCACTTTCACGATGGTCAAATAAACATTGGTTTATGGAAAGAATGTTTTAAAGCCATGATGGAAATAGAACATAAACTAGAACTAGAAAACAAAGAAGATTTTCCTTTAAACCGAGATGTTACTTTAGAAAAAGTAGAAGATTTTTGTAAAGAATTTTTTAAAGATCATAAAATAAAAAAGGATGATGGTGAAATTATCGATTTTATGCCTTATGATTATCAGATAGAAACAGCATATAAAATATTAAAGAATAGGTATTGTTTAGGAGAGGTTGCTACATCGGGTGGTAAATCACTTATACTATCAATTGTATTCTTTTATACTCTAAAACATACCGATGAAGATGCTAAATTTTTATTAATCGTTCCATCTATAAACCTTGTATCACAATTCTATGATAATTTAATAGAGTATAATTTAGGGTTTCAAAAAGTAGATGAAGAACCACAAAATAGTAATCCTATTGATATTAGAATACAAGAGATAATGTCTGATAAACCTAGAAAATATTCAGGTCAAGGAGATCCTAATATTTATATTGCGTGTTATCAAAGTTTAGCGAAAAAGGAGAATTGGGAAGATGAATTCTTCCAACAATTTCATACAGTAGCAGTCGATGAGTCTCACAAGGCAAAGTCAAAATCATTAATAGACATACTTGAGAGGACTTTTGGGAGTGCATATAGTAGATTTGGTGTGAGTGGTACTTTCCCCGATGAAATGTCAGCAGAGATACTTACAATACAAAGTTTACTCGGTCCTATTGTGAATAGTATTAAAGCTAAAAGGTTACAGAAGGAAGGTAGAATTAGTAATGTAAAGATCAAGCAAATATTATTAAACCATGATGATCCTGTTTTTAATCAAAATTTAAGAGATATTCGAAAAATGCCAAATCAAGGAGCACGAGCATATCAATTGGAATCAGAATACATTAGGAACTCAGAAAAAAGACTTGATTTTATCTTAAAGTTAGTTAGGAAGTGTGAGTATAACACATTAGTTCTCTTTAATATTATTGAGTATGGTGAAAAATTAAGAGATAATTTAAAGGAATTTCTTGAAGGTGAGAACATTGAAATATTGTATATCGATGGAAGTGTTAAAAAGAAAGATAGGCAAGAAATACTTGCGAAGATGGAAATTGATGATGATAATATTACTCGTATCCTTGTAGCTACATATGGTACATTATCAACAGGTGTGAGTGTCAATAACTTACACAATGTTATATTTGCTGAATCATTTAAATCTGAGCAAAGGATTATACAGTCTATTGGTAGGGGTTTAAGGAAACATGATTCAAAAGATAAAGCAAGGGTATTTGATATAATAGATTGTTATGTTGAAGAGAAACAAAGGAATTCTTTTTTCAGACACGGTAAGGAAAGAGCTTCAATGTATAGAAAACATGGATATCCATATGATCTGTTAAAATTTGTTTTATAAGCTTTGTTTTAATTTCAAACCAGTATGTGTTTTAAGACCTTCTAAACTTATACCTATACCTTTGAAACCATAACATTCCATCTTTGAAATCTTTTTAGTATTAAAAAGTATAGTTATTTTGTTATTTTTTCTATCTATAATTCCAATAGGTTGGACTTTATTTTCAATACCAAATTTTTTATCATGTTCAAAAATCGTAATCCATTTAGTATGGATAATATGACGAATACTATGATCTAATATATCTTTACCAAATACATATTCACAATTTTTTATATAAACATATTCATCTTTAATTATATTAAAACCACTATAACTCCAGTTCCAAAAATTTTTACGATAATAACCATTCAGATTACCTTCATGTCTATGATAACCAAAAGCTAAACTCGTAGTATCATGTCTTACTATCAATAATTTATCACCAAAATTTGGTGATTGAATATATATTTTAACTTTTTTCAGATGTGCCATATTATTTATATCTTAGGTTAAGTATAATTAAAAAAAATTAGAATTAAAAATACAAATTACCATTTGAGATCTTCTTATTATATATATACTTTATAAAATAATTGAAACAAATGGTAAACTTTAAAAAACTAGCAATAATATTAATAGCGATATCTACACTAACATTAGTTCTTTGTAGTTGTGGGAGTAGTAAATCTCATTGTGAGGCGTATGGAGAAATTGAAGTTGAAACAACACTTGATAAAGCTTAATTCTTTGGTCGAAATATAATATCTTCTTTAACCTCAATATCTTGTTTTTCAAGTTCATTGGGGTTTAAATTAAACCCTCCTATTCGATGGCTAGATAAAAATGGTAAAAGTTTACTAATTAAAACTAAAGAATCATCTTTACTATATGAAAATTCATCATATAACCTTATTTTAAAGTAAATACTTTCTTTGAAATTTAAAACGAAAAGCTCTTCTGAATCTTTATTTGATACAAATAAAGATTCACCATTTATAATACAAATATAATTACCATTACCATTACCATATTTTGAATAATTAAAATTTATTTCTTTTGAAATTTTTTCTTTTCTTTTATAATGACTTGATTCAATTTTATGACCACTCCATCTAGTATTTAAATTTTCAGTGGACCTATTTTTTGTTAAAATTGGAATTATATAATAAGTGTAATTATCATAATCCCATACATCAAAACCATAATCAATTTCAGTCATTTCAGTAAATGACCGAAATCCCACTATCCTAATAGGTGTTGAATATATTACCATAATTACACTTTGTGTTTAGATAAACGTCCGATCACTGTTTGATTAACACCATTAAACTCATCGTGTTTTTTAACTTGACCATTGAACTTTAAAGTTGATCCTTTCTCAACTTTACCATCTACTGAATAACGCTCATTGATCTTTCCGAATTTAACAATGATGTTACCTTTATCGTCTATCATACGGTAAATTTTTGACATTCCAAATTGAGTAGCGAATGTAGAGATATTTTGAACAGTTACAATTAAAGGTTCTTTCTCACCAACTTGACCTAAGTGATTACTCTCTGGAAGTTTTTGACGTTCCAAATCTTTAAGGTAAAATGAAACAGCTGATGATAACATTGTGATATCTTTAAATTTGATGTACTCAGTGTTACTGAACATCTCTTTGATAATAGTAAAGTATTCATTACCATCATCTTCTAAATCATTAATAAATTCAGAAAATTCTTTAACGAATTTCGTATCAATATCCCAAGTGTATTCAAACCCTTCTTTTTGGTAATCTTCCAATGTTGTGTATATTGATTTTACTTTATCAGATGTAGAATCACCCTCATTATCTCTAACAGAGATATATCTTCCAAGACCTATTTCTACTTCTTTCCACTCATTTTTAACATACTCATTATCAAAATCAATTTGATTTTTAGCAAGGTCAACAATTTGATTGAAAGAAACTGCTCTCAATAAAGGAGACCAAGTTTTAGAACCACCACCACCATGACTTTCTTCACCAAACATATCAAATACATTTGGGAATGAAAGGTAATCGTTAAGGATTCTGAAATACTTCTCAGCGTTAACTCCTAAAAATTTCTTAACACAACCAGATCCAACTTGTTTAAATTCGTCATTTTCATTCTTGATTAAAAACGACTTTCTTCGGTATCTTTTAGTACCACAGTGATCACAGTGGTTATTCTCAGGGTTAAATTCCTCTGGAATATTACACTCAGTTTTGATTGGAATAAAGAAACCCTCAATGTGTCCAACAAGTGCAACTAATTCCCAACCACCTTCAAATTTGAATTCGTCAGAAAAAGTAACTGTTAGATCATAAACATCAAAGAATACATCTTTAGTAACAGTTTGAGAAGGTCTTCCATACTCATCATACGTGTAGTAATCAAAAACAGACAACATTCTTTCCTCAACTTCACTTTTCTCAAATGAAACTTCGATGTCCATTTCGTTAGCTAGTTTTTCAATTTTCTTTATAGATTTCTTAACAATCTTGTCAGATTCCTTAGTGTCTTGTATGTTTTTTATTACTTTAATCATATATTAGTGGGTTTTTGTGTTCGTATCTATACAAATATAAGAAAAATATTCCGATCTAGTAGCATTTTTACATAGAAATTTCAATATTATTTAAGAATTAATATTTAGTTTTTATTAACAGTAGTTTTACTAACATCATGTGATAAGCAGTTCACTTGCTTTCCGTTTTTGTCAAATAAACTTATTCTACACTACCATCACTGTTATTTGCATAATGTATATTTTTAATTAGTAGCAAGGTTAGGAATCGAACCTACATTCACCCTCCCTCACAAAGGCTATCATCTCTGTGGGGCAATGCTATATGCCACTAATATACAAATAATATTTCGATCTATCAGCATTTTTTCTGATAAGTTTATTTTTCTAATTCAGTTATTAATTCACTTGTTAATCTCAGGATAAGTATTTTATAAGTCTCAGTCGTAGTTTTCTCAACCTTTTTTCCGAATAACCCTAAGAACTTACGTTCAGTATAAGTGATTTCTTTTTTAGGTAATGGATACTTTTGTTTTAATTAATTGATATAACAAAGATACAAAATCATATTCGGATAATTTACCGCTTAAAGTGTAGTTTTTAAAAACAAAGGGGGTGAATTTAAACTCAACCCCTTTGATAAAATTAATCTAATAGGTTAAACTCAGCAATCTTCTCATTGATAAGATCAGTTATTTCTTTATTAGATTTCCTATAAGAATTACTCCATACTGATTCTTTTTTATCAGTAGGTTTATAATATAATTTTATATAGGATGTGATTATATCTATAAATTCTACCATAGATTTAAAGTGTTTAATACATACTTTTTTTCTACCATTCCCATATGAATGAAATAGTATCTCGTTCTTTAAACTAGGTCTAATATATTCTTTCCCATTTGGTGATATTGACCGATAGTGTTCTAACTTTCTTACTTCTATTGTAACTTTTTTGTCTTTACTTATTCCGATAGTTGCAAAGTATTCAATATCATATTTTTCAAATCTTACGATCTTAAAAAACGCACCTGTTCTTTTTCTATCTTCACCATCTCCATATACGTATTCATATAGGTTTCGTGATGATCTTTCTAAATATTGTTCTAATGTTTTCATAATTATTATTGTTTTTTATTTTTGTTTTTTAAATTGATAACTTGTCTTCCTTTTTTGTTTGTATGTTTCCACTTAATCTTAAATGATATAGAATCCATACCTCCAAACATTTTAGCATTAGAATGAATCTCTGCAAGTGCAGATAAAATTAAACTTATACTATATTTTGAATTGGAAAACTCTTCGAGATCTTTAGCTTTCAATAAATGAAAGTCCATATCTCTTCGAATTAATTGGGCAATATCTTCATTGGTATCACTTTCACCAAAGACATCTTTAAATACCTTATATGATACTTCTGAATGATTAGGGAAATGTCGTCTCCCCTCACTATCTGTTTCAATACAATATGGTTTACCACAGTCATGGTAGAGTGTATATGTTTCCAATATATCATCACTTAATATATTTGATAATATAAAATCTTTGTTATCATATACCCATTGGGGTAACTTCCAATCATATTTTAATTTCTTATCATCTCTTAAATGATCAAGTAGATCAAATAGATGATTTTTAACTGACACTCCATGATCGTAAATGGTTTGTCCTTTTGATTGATCACAATTTTTCATGTGATCAATTAACTTTTCTTTTGTAACCTAAGTAAATTCTTCTTTCATACTCTTTTGTTTTATTTTTTATTTGTTTTTAATTGTTCAATAACGTAGTCTGGTGATGGTAACTTTTTATAGTTATTTGATTGTCCACATGTAACACACGGTCCATAAAATGGTGTGTGGTCGTTACAATTATATGTAACCATCGACTCGACTAAATCAATGGATCGTTGGATTCCATCATTTTCAGTCTTTTGTTTTTTCATAATTAATGGTAAGTGAGATAATTTTTTACGTATCTCAGGTGTTCCGTATAGACAAATTGATGTAAATTCATCTACATCGGGTTCAAAAAATTTAACCACAGGAGTCTTTGACTCAAACTTATCATAAAGTTTAAGTAATTCTTCTTGGTTTTTAACCGATAAGCAAATAATTGAATTTGATTCTTTTTTCCACTGTTTGAATTTTTGTGGAAAATCAGCGGCGAAATCCGCTATTGAATGTGTGGATTGGACAACTTGGTAACCCGGGGATATGTCCTCCCTTGTAATAACAACGAGTTTAGTTTCGTTTAAATTTTGTGTTTGTGTAGGTGTGTGTACCTATGTGAATTCTTCTTTCATACTCATAACTTTTGTTTTTATTTGTTTATTATATTTATATATTACTTAATTGTTTCTTTGTTTAGACTTTTGTGTATAAACCGTAATCCCATTGACCATCACCAATTTTGTGAATGTCAGAATCACCATCTAACCGCATACATATTCTAATTGGGTTTAGTGCGAGTAGGAGGATTCGAACCCCGTACCAATAGTTTTAGAAGCTATCCCATAATTCCACAAATAGATTAGGTTCTACCCGCATATTGTTATTCTAATATATTTAATTTTTTCGAGTTATCAAAACTATCTTTATTTTCTTTTTCTTGTTGTTGTAATAAATCTGTAATGAGAAACTTTATCGACACAATTAACCCAAATGGCTCTTGCGTGAAATGTATTATCTTCTACGTGAATCAAAACCTCAAACTCATTCCATGAATTTGATAATTCTTCCACTTCAATATTAAAGAATCCCTTTTTTGGTTTGATACTGTTACACATTGTATCAATCATTTTATTAAACCTACGATCAAATGCTTCTTTAATTTCACCTAACCACTCCAGTTTGTGAATTTGAAGTAAACTCATAATATTACGAGATCTTTCAACTTCTCTTAGTTTACCACTCAAATCTCTAGGAGAACTAATTTCCTCTTTTAAAGCTAACTTTTTAGCTTCTCTCATTTCCTCTCTATTTCTTCGACGAAAACCACCACCTCTAACATAAGGATCAACTTGGACATCAAGACCTAACTCACCGAAAGTCTTACCTTTCAATGATTTAAAAGCTTCATCAGTGTTTGAATATTCACCCCAATGTGATTCCAATAAATTTTTATGTGGTGCTACTTTTGAGTTAACATAGGAAACATAATTATGGTTTCTAAAAGGATTGAATAGATTTGTCAACCTGTTAGTTAATAATTCTCTGAATTGTCTGTTTCTTTTTGCTTGTGCTTTCGTCATAGTTTCTTTTTTTGATTTACACAAATATAACTAAAAAGAAACGTAAAAACAAGGAAAATGTAAATTATTTTAGAATTTACTCTGAGTCAAGTTCATATACTTGTTAATCAATAGAACCTTTAGGTATATGTATCTCATACCCCACCGACCTCTCAGCCTCATGTGGACCTACCATCCAAAATCTCCATTTCCATGTCCAATGTGATCTATCATATTTTCTTATTTTTTCGACAAAGTAAGGTTTTTCTTCACCGTGTATATCTTCTACAATGTGGCTATCTTTACTGAGAGAAACCATTTTATATGAATGTTCTCCAGTTTTCTCATAACCATAATATTTTAAACTACTATCGAAATAACCACATCCCAAAAAGAATCTCCCACTTGTTGAGTTATTATCTTTTAAAGATACTAGTTCCCTTTTATTTTTTGACATATGGTAAGTATAACTTGGTGGTGTGATGGCTCCTAATACAAACCACACAAAAGTTCCAATGATTAAACCTATAGCTACACTTCCAAGATAAAAATCTAAAAAATCACTTACATTATAAGGTAAATAACTATAAGATTTTTTATTATTATAACTATAAGCTTTTTTATTATTAATAAGAGGACCGAATATTAAAAGTCCTATAAGTGCGGGTATCCATATTGTTGGTGACATATATTATTTTTTAGTTGTTATTTACTTACTTATTTTTGCTCGTGGAGATTTAGATTTAGATTCACTTTTTTCTTTCTTAATTAGATCAGCCTTTCTTTTAGCTAGTGATGACCTCCCCTCATACATAAATTTAATTCTGTTACTGTTCATTTTATTAATTTTAATTTAATTGTTAGTTAATATTTATTAATATAATAAAAAAGGTGTTAACCTCAAAATTAGTCGTCTTTTGGATCTCCTATATAATTTGGGGATTTGACTACAAGGTTAGCACCAATACATACAATAAATAGATCTATTATCATAGAAATAATTATTAGTGTTTTTGGTAAATCGAAAAGTTTATCCATTACAATAGAAAGTATCAATCCTATTATTCCACATATTAAAAGTATTGTTCCTGTTTTTTTCATTTTATTATTTTTATTTCGTTAGTTTCTGAATCCCATTCAAAATAAAAGGGATGGTTTCTAAAAGTATATCGGTGATCTAAAACTGATGCGTTAATAAAGTGTGTACCATCTTCATAGTAATATCCATTTGCTTCATGTATATGACCAAAGATACAAATTTTAGGTTTTATTTCCTTTATCTTCGCTATCAAAAGCTCATCACCACACATTTCATAATCAGTATTAGAATCTAAAATGCTATATGGTGGTGTGTGAGTAACCAATATATCTACATCAGTAGGAATAAGATCCCATTTTGATTGCATTATATCTGATCTTCTAGGTAAATTAAAAGCCCAATGTTTAAACTCAGGTGTCCACGGAGTTCCCCATATTTTAATAGTTTCTCCATTTTTTTCAACCTCAATAACCTCATCTTGAAGATAATCTACATTTTCGTATTTAGATAAAACCTTTCTCATGTGTGGTAAATCATTTTCAAAACAAATATCGTGGTTTCCCGATATGAAAATTTTATGTTTATAGTTGTTGAGACTATCATACCATTGTATAAATTTCTCAACCGACATTGGGTTTCCTCTTCTTGAAATGTCTCCTGCGTGTATTAGGATATCACTATCAGAATCGTGATCTTTGTTAAGATCACGATTGAGCACTTTATGTGCTTCATGTGTATCTGATATTGCATTTATCTTCCATTTCATTTTATAAAGATAAGAGTTTCTATTGGATAATCCTAATTAAACACCAGAAAATATATCCATTACCACTGAAAGTCTCTTAGTTATTTCGGGCATTCCAAGTTTTATAGAGATACTATTAATAGGAGATAAAATAGATTTTTGGAACTGCATATCATAATCTACTTCGGGAGCAAACTCAATTGGATGTTCCCCTCTACGATACGCAAATATCTTATTATCTTGACTCTTACAATAGTAGTATTTAATCTTATCACCCGATTTGAATAATTCATATTTATTCTGAAACTCAGGGTTCTTATGTAATAAGTGATTGTGAAATGCTGCAGCTTTTACTCCAAAGTGAGTTCCTGTAACAAATTCCATTTTTTCTTTATCGTTTATAACCTTTTCAGAATAATTAGAACATGAACTTTGCATAGCTATCTCATCAATATCAGCAACTTCAAACTCTCGTCTCATTTCTTTAACTATACCAAGTAGTTCCTTGATGTTAAAAGAATCTGGATTTGAGAATAAGTATTTTATTAACTTAGGAATACCTCTTTCTTTATTCCTTGCAAATACTGGTGTCGATGATCTAACAAGTTCCACACCTTTAGGTTGGAAATAATCTAATCGTTTATAGTCAATTCCATCTTCCCAATTAATATGTTGTATATACTTTTTCTTCTCTAAGTTGATAATAGATTCTGCTATTTTCTCTAACTCAAAATCTTGTATGTTTTTAACTCCATATGAATTACCATGCTTATCAAGTTCATCTTTAAAATATTGTTCTATTCTAAAGTGATCTAATCCATGTATAAATTCTAATTCATCTTTCCAGTTATAAGATACGTTACCTTTGTAACCTTCTAATTTTTCATTAGCTACTCTATCTTTTAAATAGTGTCCATCAACTAAAGCTATTTTTGATTGGGATAGTTTATCTTCCATATCCTCATCAATCCACTGACCATCTTTAATATTAACATAGCCTAAAAAGTTAGGGTTATTAACTTCTATATCTAAGTCAGTAGAAAAGATAACAAATGGGTGTGGTATTTTGGAAAGGACATCTTCATTAAAAAGTTGATTTTTCCAATCACAAGAATCAATTGCTGGTCTAAATCCAACAAAAATTGAATCGGTATCACCATATACGGATACAGTTGTTCCCTCTGGTATAGGTTTAACATTCTTTATCCTCATTTTTTGATGTAAGTTAGTTTCGGTATGCCACATTGTATACCAATATTTTTCATTAACATCACTCATTGTTTGGGTTAGTTTCCTACCCTCAGCAGTAATTGTTCCTGCTACTCTGTTGTTGAATAGTATGAAATATCTTGTGGCGAACGCTCCGTATGAGCCGTTAAGTACTGATTATCAGTTGGTTAGTCCCCTTGTGTGTATTAATAATTAAATTAACCTTACGACAAGGGGACTAACCAACTAATTTAAGTGCCAGTTGCATAGCGTTGTTGTAATCTACTTCCTTTTTAATAGAAAAGATCTGACGTTTCAACTCCGCTATACGGGTTATTTTTTCTTCTTTCGTCATTCTATATTTTATAATTTTTTAAATATTCCTAAATGGATAACAAAAGGTCTTAACATGTAATTAAAACCCTTATTCATTATATGATAAAAGAAGATAAAGTTTTAGTGAAAGTCAGTAGGTTTAAATATTAGTCTTGTCTATTTGTTCAGATATATCTTCAATGATTTCATCTTCATTTCCTGAACCTGGTTTAAGTAATTTTCTTACTTTTTTAGAATCAATAGGATCTAACTAGATATTGACCACCCTCTAAAGTTATAGATATATTAAAGTCGTGATCTTCTCCTTTATAATTAACTGTAATCTCATTCAATTCACTTTTATAGTTAATCATATCATTATAATCTTCATCACTTAAAATATCTGAGAACCTTTCACGTATTTGACTATAAAGTTCACTTAAACTAGTTACTTTTGGAGTAGATGAGTTCTCATTAAATTTTTTCAAATGTTTCATATTATTGTTGTTATTTTCACTATTGTATATATTTAATTTCTAATTAGTTTATTAATATAAAAATTAAAAAGGTGGTGAATTTATTGTTATTACAAATATTTTTTGTATATTTAGTCATTATTAACTACTAATATATAAGAAATGTTTAAAGAAATTATCAAGGGACTTCCCCAACATATGAAAGATAACCTCGAAGATTTGAAGAATCTAAGAGAAAGACCTGATTTCCACCCAGAGGAAAATGCGTTTGAGCATGTTCGAATTGTTACAGAAAGAGCAATTGAATTTGGAGATAAGGATCTAATTATGGCTGGAATTTTCCATGATATTCATAAATTTGACACTGCTAGGATAAACCCTAAAACGGGTCATCCAACATCTCCAGGACATGACAAGTGGGCATTTAATACTATTTGTATAGAAAAAGATGTCCAAGATTTCATTACTGATTTTGGTGCTAATTGGGAGAATGTAGCAGGTATTTGTGGTCAGCATATGAGGATTCATCAAATTGGAGAAATGAGAAAGGTAAAACAGATGCGTATGGTTGAATCCCCATTTTTTAGCAAACTATCAGTTTTTTCTAAATTTGATAATATGTTATTTAGTGATACCGAAGCTATGGAGAATGCTGATAAAGCATTTAAATGTGCTGAATGGTCAAAAGAAAATGGTGAACTTCATCCTTTTTTAATGGGTAAATACTTAGATAAAGGTAGATAAGAAATGAAATTAATAAAAGAGATAAGGTCTAAAAAAGGGGTTCTACATTTTAAAAGGTGGAGGATATTAAAGACTCCTTGGTTTTCAATTTACATTCATGGTATTTACATGCATGATTTAGACCCACATTCACATAATCATCCTTGGAAGATATGGACGATGATATTAAAGGGTGGTTATTTAGAGAAAATTGAGAGTGGTGGTTCTGATAATTTTCGTATTCGGAATCCTGGTCATATGTCATATACTACTACTGAATCATTCCATAAAATTAAGAGAATGATTAAGACTCCAACATATACACTTGCAATAGTTGGTAAAACTAATGAGTTATGGGGATATAAGGTTGATGGTGATTTTATTGACCACAAAAAATACAGAAAACGGTAAAAATGCTTTATGGTTATATGGAAATAAAGGTTATATTATCCTTATAAATTAATAACAATCTATTTATTCTTCTTCTAAGATACCGAAGTCTTCCAGTATGGATAAAACCTTTTCGTTTATTTTAATAGATGATAAATTTATAAACTCATTTTCTAATCCTATGTAATATTTAAATGATTCTGTTATATAGTATCTCTGGAAGTCAGAAATACTTGGATCTTTAGAAAAAAATCTAATTTTTTATGGTTAATTTTCATAATTAATTTAATATTTTTTGTATAGTTATTATATAAAATTAATATTTATTTGTTTATATTCTCAACGGATATATAATTAAAAATATTTTGGTTTCTGAAAACAAAGGGTTATATTAACGGTATAAATTAATTAATAATAAACAAATAAACAAATTATGGTTTATAGTATCTAAGTAAAATCATTAAAGGCATTATATTGGATGAAGTTTATAATTTGATTAGCTGTATATAAGAAATACTTACCTTGTCTTTTAGTTAAATATTTATCTCCTTTATTTAAAAATGGGAATATTCTCATATTCTCATCATCCCCTATATGATCATAAAAACCAAAAAGTGAAGTAAGAGAACTTGAAAATTCTAAACCACTATAATCCAAATTATCAGAAATATAATCTATCAATTCCTTTATCTCATCATTAGTCTTTTTAGCCATTGATTTAAAAGTATCAAATACCTCAATTTTACTATCCAGTACTTTCATTAGTTGGTTTTCTAAAATAGATCCTCTATTAAATGATTTCAGAAATTTAGCTTCTAATCCTTTGGGCTTTATTTTATTTTCGATGAAATAGTTTTTAAAGTTTTTAAATGATTGATACTTTATAGCCATATATCCTTTTGATAAAGGAGGGAATACTTTTGGACCACTTGGTGTTTTTATAGTACTTTCTATTTCCTTTTTAGTTAAGTATATCCCATCATGTATATTCACAGTATCATCACTTTTCATTTTAATATCGCCTTTAATATTAAAATAAATAGGTGACTTTTCTGATAAAATCATAGAAGATGTGACCATTTTATCTTCATTTCCCATAAAGGATTTTGGTAGGTAAAGATTTTCAGTAAATTCTTTTACTTCACTATAACTATATAGTGTTAGATTAACATAATCTTCTGTATCATCATAATCATCATAAACTTCACTATCATAGGGATGGATAGTATCATCTTTTGTAGCTATTACAATTTCTTGTTGATCTTTATTCCATATTGAAATAATATCATCATATGGAACATAATTCTCATAATTATCATCCTCTTTATAAGTAACTTTTTTAGAAAAGATGTATTTATCAAAATCTTTCCAATCATCAAAAGATTCTTCCTTTAAATATACTCCCCATAAACCATCATCATAAATAGATTCATCATCTATAAGAACATATTTATCTTCATTTTCTAATTTCAATGATAAGTGATTTATTACATCTTCCCCAATATAATTATCATATTTATCAGAAGCGTAATCAATTTTTATGTAATTTTCATCATAATGATTATTTGATACATAACTCGTTTCATCATTATCTGGATTACCAGTTACTTTAGTATAGACTTCAACTGAATCATGTCTATAAATATAATCTTCAAGATATTCAGAATACACAGATTCAGATCTATCAATTTCCTCACCATATAGTTCTGACCAAACCATATCACCACTATGGCTACCATCTGTTGATTTTAAGGAGATCTCACCATCAGAATGTGATAAAACTCCACTATCGGGGGTATAGTAATCAAATGTATCCATATAGGGGTAATAATCATACTCGCCTTTATTAGTTAGTGTTATACGATCATTTGGATTATCGCCGTATGTATCAATATTATTTTTATCAGCATATTTCAGAAATACATTTTTATAATCATTACTAGTATAGATACGATCCATATAATAGTCACCATTATCTAATTTCCATATTAAAGCTCTTCCTCTTATTTTATTATTATCAGGATTAAAGAGTGTAAGGCATGAAACTTTATCAGGATTTTGTGTATATATTTTTAAATATTTCTGTGACCTTTCAAATCTCATACATGATGATGATAATCCACCATATCCATATGATTTGCTATCATAATTATCACATAGGTATGATTTTAATATATCATCACCTTTTCTTAATTTTAAATTTGAAAACTCATCAGTCTTTTTAAAATTTAAAATAAAATCCTCAATTTCATATCCCTTTATTTTATCAAAGTCATCATAACCTAAATATTTTAATAATTTACCAAATTTTAATTTCCGTTTACCTCCCTTTTCATCAATAATAGTAAATACTTTATTATCATTCTCATCAAAATCTATTTCAATAATATCAGCTTTATCAGAAATATCATTACTTTTCAGAAAATCTTTAACTTTTTTAGAAAGGGGTGATTTTATTTTATCAAGTTTATGGATTAAACTATCTCCTACTTCAATACTCTTTTCGAGCAAATAATATTTAAATTCATTATGTTTTTTAATAAAATTCATAAATTAACTAATTATATTAAATGGTC
>Ga0307980_1000222_pt1 | contig 27795 bp, 40 predicted proteins | sample OrgLakmetage1060_FD_201817 | JGI IMG/M metagenome (GOLD analysis project Ga0307980, IMG submission 201817) | Saline water microbial communities from Organic Lake, Antarctica - #1060 | ecosystem: Environmental > Aquatic > Non-marine Saline and Alkaline > Saline | place: Antarctica: Organic Lake... | reverse complement strand
ATAAAGGAATAACTAGACATGAGATTGTAGACTTATTTCAACAAATACATGGTACTGAAATATCAACCGGAAGTATCTCAGGTAGACTAACAGAGCTTGAGCAATCAAATTTAATAGAAGTAGTTGGTATTACAATGGGTAAATTCAATAAAAAAGTACAAATGTACGCAACAAAGGTAGTATAATGAGTAAGAAAAAAGTAGAGAATAGTTGTATATTAGTAATTAGTGATATGCATATACCATACCATCATAAGGATACATTAGCTTTCCTAACAGCTATTAAAGAATCATATGATATAGATAAGGTTATATGTATTGGAGATGAGGTTGATAATCACTCAATGAGTTTTCATGATTCAGACCCAGATTTACCAAGTGCTGGAGATGAGTTGGAAATAGCTATTGAGTTCTTAAAGCCTATATATAAATTATTTCCTAAAGTATCTCTAGTAGACTCTAATCATGGCTCTATGCACTACAGAAAAGGAAAACATCACGGTATAGCTAGAAAGTATTTGAGAGAGTATGGAGACATTCTAGAGGCTCCTGAGGGCTGGGAATGGCAACACCATATCAAACTTAAATGTTCTGATGGTTCACAAGTGTATTTTCACCATGGATTAAAGAAGAATGGTATACAAGTAACTAAAGAGATAGGTATGAACTTTGTACAAGGTCACTTTCACAATGACTTTAACATCAATTATTGTTCTTCTCCTAACGCTTTGTTATGGAATATGACTGTAGGATGTTTAATAGATGATAAGGCATTGGCATTTGAATACAATAAGACAAATATGGGAAGACCTATTATAGGATGTGGTATCATTATAGAAGGACAACCAATGTTAATTCCAATGGTTCTTGATAAGAATGGCGATTGGATAGGAGAATTAAGGTAATGAGCGACAAAAAACGTAATAAGTATAGAGCAAATGTAAGAGGTTTCGTAGATTCTGATTATAAGGATAAATTAGATGCTAAGAATAAGGCATGGATGGACCAATTTGAAAATGAGTATTACTCTAACGCTTTAAATAGGGAAGGTTCTATTCATAGGACCGAACTTACTGAAGAACAATTTGAGGTGGCTAAGAAGGAAACTTTTGATGCCACCAACGCTCAAAACAGGGATGTTTACGCTATTGCAAGCACTAGTACTAATTATTTGAAGTTCATTGATGACGATAATAATTACATAGAGCCAACTGGAGAGTATAGATATGGTGTTAACTCTCTACAAGACCCTCAGTATGCTTTTAAGACGTTCTTAGAAGCAACAGTAGATGAGATAAACTCTGACCTTGGAAGAAGCTTAGAAACAATCCTCGTTGAATTTGGACAGGAATGTGTTAAGTTAGGTGCTAGTTTAAGAAAAGATAAGATTAATAGTTCAATTAAGAAACAGAAAGCAATTAAACAGGAGAATAAAGATGAAAAATAAGTATTTTAGCCCAGATTCAGTACAAAAGAGAATAGAGGAGAAGATTGAGAAGTATACTAGAGCCTTTAAGGATGAGGCTGTTAAGAATACATTGGCTAAGATGCCTAAGAACCAAGAGACTTTATCTATTATAGAAGCTGAATTAGAGACTGTAGTAGCTAATATGCCGGGAGATTCAAGTAGAGAACAATGGCATAACTTCACTCAAGGTATTAATTTAATTATTGGTGCTAACGTAAATGACCGTAAACAGGCTGAAGGAGCTATAAAAACATTAGAACAAGACGAACTATCTATTGACATTGATAAGGATTTAGATTAGTATAATAACAACAATAACTAACAAAAAGGATTAATTATGTTTACATTTTTTATTTTCTTCGTAGCTACTATGACTATGATGACTCAAGATTACTCTAACTGTATAGATTATGGACTTAATGGTAAAGCTCATGTATCATGTACACAAGAACAAAAAGATAAGATGGCTTCTAATTTAGCTGAAGTTGAAAGAAAACAAGGGTTTAAGACTCTTTATTTAAAAGATTAAGAAGACGAGAGGGTTACAGGAGATGATTGTAACCCTCTCTATATATTCCTTAGTACCATAAATACCAAGGTTAAAATGTTTATTATGAAGGAGCACTTCCGCCACTTCCACCATTAGTAGTAGTAAAAGAAAATGAAATATAACCGCCTCCGCCATCTCCACCATTAGATCCATACCAAGTAGCATTTCCTGTAGAAGATGTTCTATCTTGACCAGTACCACCTACGTAGTATCCAGCTCCACCACCACCACCTGTAGTAACTTCACCATCACCAACACCAGTAGCATTACCACCTCGTCCACCATTTGCATTAGCAGAAGCACCAGCTCCACCGCCACCTAAAGCTTGACTTGAACCTGATTCGCTTGATGTACCACCAGCACCACCAGATCCACCACCTCCACCAGCACCAGCATTTGAAACTGAACCACCATTAGAACCAGCACTGTTTCCACCACCACCACCTATACCACCATTTGCTCCATTAACAGCCTTATCTACTGTAAAAGATGCATGGTTTGAATGACTTGTTGCCCCTGAGCCTACTGATGGTGAAGGAACTCCAGTTGAATTACTAAGAGAACCACCTGATCCTCCGCCACCTAAGACAGACACTATATTGGTTGTACCTATTTTTATACTTGCTTCACCACCATCACCACCATCACCACCAGCACCAGCTAATGTACCGTCAGCATTCTTACTTCCGCCAGCTCCACCTGAAGGTACAACAAAAGTAAGAATTTGTCCGGGAGTAAATGTATATCTACCTATAACAAACTTACCTCCACCTCCACCGCCTGAAGAAGAAGCCCCATGAGTACCACCAGCTCCACCACCAGCTGACCATACTTGCATAGTTAATTCAACCGCTGCACCAGCAGTATCTCCAGCTGCTTCTGGCACTGTCCAAGTATATGTTCCCGTTGAGGGTATTGAATATTGTACTTCTTTGTCTGCTTTCTGTGGTAAATAAAAATTGCCTGACATTACTTATCTCCTTGATTAAATTCTTTCCACCATTGAGTTATCTCTTCTTTAGACATATCTTTAGTGAACTTATATACTATCTTATTAATTCTCTTTGTTTTGGCATTACTTTTCCTAGTTCCATCTACTATAAAATAGATCAAAATACCATGTGTTAATGCTAAAAATGCTAGTAATTCCATTATGCTACATCTCCATATACTGTTATTAGGAATGATCCCTGTGTATCTTTCTTAGATGTTACATTTACCCTTAAAATATCATCAGTAACTACGTCTTCTCCATCAGTTATAAATGATACTAAAGCTGATACAGAACCTGAAGCACTTACTCCATCTGCAATTTCTGGCTCAGAAGCTAGAATTGTGTTCCAAGTAGCTCCATTATCACTAGATTTTTGAATGTCAATAGTTAAAGAACCACTAGAGCTAGATACAGCAGATGACGTACCATTCATTAAAGTAAGTTTAATCTCTGTTACTGTAACGTCAGAGGGTGCTCTAAATGTACCAATTTGTACTAACTCAGCTGCGGTGTAGTTATTAATAAACCCCATAACCTCAAAGTTAAATATCTCTACCTTATTAGCTCCTGCCTCTAGACCATCAATTCTGGTTTCATGATCGTCAAAGTTATCCTTTATTAGAGTGAATAAACTCTTTTTAATTGCCTTACCTACTTCTATTACCGAAGTTGGAATTGTAACATACGCCATATAATTCTCCTATCCTATTAAGTTTGTTGAAAAGGTATCTTCATCAGTACCAATTATTTCGTTCTCATCTACTATATATGAGTTTGTAACTCTTTCTTCACCCGAAGCATCTACATAGTCATTAGCTGTTTCGTTGGTTATTCTTGATGCTCTTGTATATACAGCTCCAATATCCTCTATTTGTAATTGAACTGACTCACCAGTATTTTCAAGTGAAGTTACAATACCCACTCTCTTACTGTTGCTACTTGATCCTAAGGCTACATATAATCTATCTAGATCTAACAACACCCTTTCACCTAGTTGGAATTTAGACAAATTAAGCTTACCTTTAATTTTTATAGTTGAGTTAGACACTGAGTTAACAAATGTCTCTCTCTCAACCATTTCCTGTGCATCTACTTGATTATACAAGTAAAAGTCTAACTGTTTAGTATTCTTATTACCGATATACTTCTCAACAAAGTTAGATGTGTATGAAACTTCACTAGTATCTTCTGACTTTTTAGTAGGATTCCAATCAATAAACTTATATCTAGCTATACTTGTCTTTGTTAAATCAAAACTGTCTGCTTTTACCTTCCAAGATATTAAATCCGATTCAGTAATTGACCTTAAAGTTTCAATAGGAACCTCAGAATCAAGTATATCATATCCCAAGTCAAGACTTGGATTTACATATAAAGAACCTAATATCGTCTTATTTATCTTATTAACTACCTCTTTTGCTGAGTCTGGCTGAGAAGCTAGTTTTTCCGGGATAACTAATGACATTACTTGTGGTGCTCTAATTGATGCATCTATAAAAGAGGCGGTATCTACAAATTGACCCAACCCTACACTATCTATAATGTCTTTTACAACTTCTGGACTTGTCTCTATCAACTCTCCAGTAGGTTCTCCATCCTTTGTCTTACCAAAGCAATCAAGATATACCACTGTTTCGTCATTAATATACTCAATATTTTTATAAGAAAGCCCTATTGTCGCATCAAATGGTCCACCAAAGTTAGTTCTTAGTGTAAGTGATTTTTCATATACCTGTAGTATCTCGTAGCTAAAACCATCAGGTCCAACTACGTAATCTCTGGGGTTTAATATATCCTTCAAATCAATCTTATAATCATTAGCAGAGCCAGCATATAGTACAGTAGTTCCAAAAGAAGTAGTTCCTACATTTGGATTAGTAATAGGTTCAGGATTAATTGATGTAATTGTAACATTACTCCCTAAGAACCTGACTTGATAATTATCTTGAGTCCTAGCTATTGCTTCAAATACAGCTTCAACTAGTGTATTTGTATCGGGATTACTAACAGTTAAACTAATAGGTGTGCTATTGTCTGCACCATGATTAGGCTCTTTAAAATCACTTACTTCAACTGGAGCTGTATCTTTAAACCAATAGGCTGTAGATTCTCCTTCAGTATCATATAAAATGAAGTATTTCTCGTACATTGGTCCAGAAACTATGTTTATATTAACTACATGAGGAACACCAACCCAAGCACCGGCAAATCCGTCCAACCATCTAATTGGTTGAGCTAATCTAACAGTAGGTGCAGTGTTAATCTCTGTATTTGACCCTATTGTAAAAGTAGTTCCTGCCGAAGTGTTTGTTATTGTTACATCGGCAGAGTCTATAAGGTTAGTATCTTTATCGTATCTAATGTTGAATAATTCCTTCTTAGTCACTGGATCACCAGCACTATGGGGTAGGTTAAAGTTAGTAGATAATACCATTGTGTTGCCACTTATTCTTCTAATGGTCTTTTCTTCACCATCAAAGTCAATTATATCATCAGCTTTAAAACCAGTTACATCAGTCAAAATAATTCTATTTCTAGATATAATAGTATCTATAGTAGTAGTACTCTTTTTAATAGCATGTCCAGCTACTTGAAACTCTCTATTTCTATTGTTATATTGTATCTCCGGTATAAGCGTAGCATCTCTATTGTTAAATGTTCTATCTAATTCATTAACCTTAATTACGGTATTCGTCTTTACTTGGTTAACTGTTACTTCAAAATCACTAAACTTAAGTACATCGCCATCAGATAAGTCGTTTAAAAAATTAGTACCAGTACCTACAATGTAATCTGTCCCAGTAATACCAGTAAAAGTTCCAGTAATAACAATACCTCCAGAACCATATTTGTCTAATGATTGGACTTGCAAATTATCTGCCTGTCCATATATAATCCTTTTATGGTTATTTGAATCTTCATCTATAACATCTGTACCGTATTGAACAGTAGGGACCAATTCATCTAGTGCATATAAACTATCATTCAATGTAAACACAATTGCTTTAGTGTCTAAATGCTTACCTGTAATAGTACCTCTAAAGATAATTTGTGCTTCAGAAACCGCTAAATCTCTGTTAAATGTATATATATTGGCATCTTTATTTTCAAAGAATACAGTATCATACACACTATCATACTTGCCATCATTGTTGTTTATTTGAAAGTTACCCTTACCAACTAGATTAATACCTTTTTTACCTTGACTCATTTGGGATTTAAACTTAGGAACTTTAACAATTCTAGGTTCATATTCCACTTCTGCTCCAGAACCTAAATCCCAAGCTAGATTAATAGGTACATTGCTAAAAAAGAACCTATATTCTACTATAATCTCATCATTGTCTTGGTCAAACTCATACAAATATAATTTAGACGTAGTTACATCATAATAAAACTTAGTAGCATCTGTAACTGCACCAGTATTAACCACTCTCGTAAGCTCAGTAGTCCCTAGGAACACTTTGTTGACAAACTCAGTAGTTACCCTAGCAAATAAGCCAGAGTCAGAGAGGAAGTTATAGAGTCTCTTAGAGGCATGAATATGACCTAGGATTATCTTCTCACTCTTATTTGATGCAATATATTCTTCATGTGTTGTAAATGCCACATTATCTCCTAACTAGTTGTAATTACTTCTGTGATGCTTTCCATGCTTTAAACTCTTCAAATTCTTTCATTAGCTTCTCTTGTTCTTCTTTCTGTTTAAGTAATTCTGGTCTCTTCTTTAAAGCTTTTGCTCTTTGCTTATCTAACTCTTTCTTTTCATTATTCTAAAATTCTTGGCGTTTTACTCATTTTTACTTCCTATATTATATAATATCATAGTTTAATCTAGTCTTTTCACTTCTGTTATTGTTGCTGTTATAGTTCTATCAGCAGTTCCTATGTTTCCTCCACCTGGGACAGGAGATTGAATAGTCATTACACCTGTACATACAGTGAAAAACTTATAAGCTTGAGATAAATCAGTAATTGTTATAAGAAACCCAGAACCAGTATTTCCAGCTGATCCACCGTAAAAACTTCCCTCTCCAACAATAGATACATTATCGTCAGAACGCATACCCCATTTCTGCCAAATATCACTAAATGCTCTATAACTTACATTAACACGATACACACCTTTTTTTGTAAAATTTATCTGAGGTGCATTGTCAGCTGCTAAGCTAATACCGTTATTAGGACCTTGAGTTAAAGTAGGAGTAGACCAGGGTCTATCCTGAAGACCACTTACAAAAGACGTATTTTGTTCATAACGTAGCTCACAGTAATGCTTATCATCTTGGATTGCTTGCTGTTTTGGTCTGTATAATTCTGTCATATTTTATCCTTAATTAAAATCACTTGTTTCTATATGGTTTGGTAATTCTTCTAGTTGACTCCATGTAACGCCTGTACCAGAAGATTCAAAAGTGTATCGCAATACTGCAAACTTACCTTCATACCACCATTCTAGTTTATCTTCAGTGGTGGCAGGCTTAGTTAGTGCTGATCCAACAGCTTCTAAATTAATACCTAAAACAGTAGTTATTTCTGGGTATTGTGTAAATCTTGGTGTTTTAGTCATATTATAATCCTAGTTGTTCTTTAAGTGTTTGCGTTGCTTCCCAACCTTGAATTGGTATTCTTACTTCAATACTTACTTGCATAGGTGTATTTCCAAAGTGAATTGTAGCCGAGTTACCCCAAGCCTGCCCTCTTGTTGTATTGTCATTATAAAAAGCAGGAGTTACTTTTATTTTTAACTCTGTTGAACTATAAGCATGAAGTGATCCGTGTCCAAGATATTGATCATTAGACATAGTTACACTTCCTAATGTAGAATCTATAGAGCCAGCAATATTTGTAGTATTTCCATTCTGAATAGTAGTATTAATTTTAACTCTAGTTAAGTCAAAACTGATACCTAGTTGAGCTATATCTAGTAAATACATACCGCTTCCTGCACCACCTGCTGATGATTGTCTAAAAGTCCAATCTAACAATAAGTCCGAACCATCTCTTTTCCACCTAGCATTATTAGTTTCAACAGATCCAAAACTTGGATCTGTAGTTATGGCTTTTAGAAAAGTACCTGCGACTACAGTAAAACTTTCCCAATCAGTAGTGATCGGGACTTGAGCATTTAATACATTGTTTACTTTATCACCAAATGCTTTTAGATCCACATTATTAGGTGATGATTGAAACACGTTCTCATTAACACCTGCTAAATCAGCAAGTGTAGGTATCATCGAATCTATTTGACCAGCAACATTTTCAATATATTGCATCATTGATATATTAGGTCTTTCTGCAATCAAATTTCTGCTGACAACTATAACGTTTACATCTGAACCAAAAGTGTCATTGAATTTTATAACAGTACCGAAGCCACCAGTTGCAGCTATCTCTTGATAGTTACCATCAGCCCCAGGAGCAGCAGTAGCGTTAGCTGTATTTCTAAATTGAACTAAGCCATCTACAAAAACTAGAACTTCACCTAATTGAGTATCAGGGTAGGCATTAGTTTTAAAAGCTTCACCAACTACAAATTCTGTATCACCGCTAGATAATACTCCAGTAGCAGTTAATGGCTGAGCATCAACTATATTATTTCCAGTAATTACATTGTTTTCACTTTTAACCTCAAATACTTCACCTTCGACAGCTTCATATCCATTTACAAATTTAATTTGATTGTTAAATACTTGAAATGTAAGTCCAATCATTAAATCACCGTTTAAAGATGATCTAACTTCTACGTTTTCTTTAAAGAATGCAAGATTAGCATTAGATATATCAGAAGCACTAGGATTAGATAATCCAGCAGCAGCGATATCACCAGGTGTAACCAAAGATCCAAAAGGAATTGATGTATCACCTTCTGAAGCTTCATGCCAAAATTTTAAATTCTTTACACCTGTTTCAAGAAGCTTAGATTCGTTAACTTTAGCTTTCTTTAAGGTTGAATTTTTCTTTCCAATTAGTCCACTCATATGTTATATTCCTTAATATTGTTTCCAGTCTGGTTGAACAGCATCTATACCTTGTTTAGAAGCTATAATACTTACTGTATTAGTAGATGCTGCTGTATTTTCACCTATAACTGATATACTTTCGTTTTCAAAAGCTTTAATTGTTTTTACTAAAGTTCTTGCCATTTTAACTTACCTCGTATATATCAAAGCCGACACCACCGTCTTTAATTGTTATTTCATATAATGTTCCATCAGGACTTCTAAGCATAAGACCAAAACCAGCAACAGATTTATCAATCGCTGGATCTAAACTACCTAAACGGTTAGCTGTCAATAAAGAGTCACTTATAACTGAGCTTTGACCACCCACGCTTCCTAATTGGAAGAATTCTAAGTCAACCGTTCCAGCCACATTGAAAGTATTAACAGGAAACTTGATAGTATACCCATCGATAATAAAATCCCCATACCTAAACACCTGACCAGTTCCTTTTGCAAAACACATCAACAACCTAGAATCTGGTAAAAAGTTAGTTAATGTAAATTCATTATCATTATCTACTGTACCATCAAAACTAAATAGCTCTCTAAAAGTTGGACTTGTAAAAGTAACTCCATCTTCAGGACCATAAAATACAGCATATGAACTTAAGAATTTATCTCCAGCAGTAGCTGATGATGTAATACGAACTCTTAAATCAAGTTCTCTACCTTCTAGTCTATAAACCATAGTAGAATCTGCAACTTCAGCACTCCAAGTTGAACCATCAAAAGTTCTAAGATTTGGAACTGGTCCAGAAGTATCATCTATCCTAACAGCAAGCACATCTGCATTATTCGCAGTATATCCTGAACGGTATTCGTCATTTGGCTTAATCACTAAATGATAATCACCAGGTGCAATTACTATTAGACTACTTATATCAACCACATTATTACCTGTGGCTAGACTTACTATATCTTGAACACTAGATTCCCATACTGAATCATTAACATCAGTTGAAGGTGCTCCAGCGTCATCATTAACAATCTCTACACAGAAACCACCAACTGCTCCAGCAGCTTTATTTAAGTATGTAATTATATTTTTAAATACCGTAGTATTTGCAACTGTAAATTTTTGACTTATTTGTTGAGATCCAGCATCGTCGAAATTTGAAGTATTCGTAGCTTCTGCAACAGCATATTCTTGATTGAAAGCATTTGCAGCTTCATCAGTAAATACATGTAAACCTCTATAAGAGTCAGAATTACCAATCCTAACCATATCAACAACTTGGTATTCATTACCACCATCTCTTGAAACTTCATAAGATGCTGTAGAGTCAAGATCATCTAAACTCCATATACTAAATAAGTCGATTGCATTTATATCAATAGCTTCTGTTAAGAAATCAGCATCTAATTGTTGGATAGATGTAAGAGTTTGAGCTGTAGAATCAGCGAACTTAAAATTACCAGTTGGAATATCGAATGTTGCTGTAGAGTTTGCATCATCAGTTTGATCATCTTCATCTACAGAAGCGATATTCATGTTTGCGCAATCATAAGTAGAAAGGCTTAATCGATCTCTATAAGAGGTTTCATCAGATGTAGCATCACCAGCACCACCATCAGCACCTGCTGGACCTGTTGGACCTGCTGGACCTGTTGGACCTGTTGGACCTGTTAAATCGCCAGTACTTGCCCAACTTCCACTATCTTTTTCAAAAACCTCACCTGAAGTAGTATTTATATATGTATCACCATCTTCACCTTCAGTTGTTGGATCAATAGTACCTTGAAGTATACTTGACCCCTGCGGTCCAGTTGGAATTGTTGAACTTGGTGTAGTTTCAGATAAAAACCCATCAAAAAACTCTATCTTTCTACTACTCATATTATATTCTCCTACATTACCTTATTAAGTTGTTATTTTTCTACTACTCATATTATATTCTCCTACATTACCTTATTAAGTTGTTATTTTTCTACTACTCATATTATATTCTCCTACATTACCTTATTAAGTTGTTATTTTTCTAATTGTCATTCTATTTCCGCTACCAAGAAACTCTCCAGTAGCTGTACCGCTGTTTCTCTTAGCTCTAAGCTCTATTGTATTCCATAAATTTCTACACCATAAGGATTAAACCACCCATCCATTTCTGGACTATCTGCCGTTGGTCTTGAACCATATTCATCAACAAATTCGCCCTCAAATTGTCTCACTAAAGCTACATAATTACTTGTATCCTCAGTATGACCTGACATAGTTAATCTAAGTGTAAGTTCAATATAATCATCACCCTCATCTTTATTTATACATACCTGTTCATCAAATTGAAAGTTTAAATATCCATGAGCATAAGTAGCTGGAATACCTGTATTAAGTTCAGCAGCTGTGATAGCCTTAGTCCCTATTACAGTATTATCCTCATTTAGGACTTGTAATGTTAGTGTTCCATCAGCTATAGTTCCATGTTTAAACATCTTAAATCTTATAGCTTTAATCATAACTAGAGAAGTAACTCTCATACCTATATCTACTGTAGTAAAGTCATCGTCAAAACTTGATACTGCTAAATAACTCATTATGTACCTTCACTGAATTTTAATGACACGTTATATAAGGCTGGTGCTACTAAAGACCACTTAAGGTCTGCATCAAAGTAAACATATCCTGAGAAAATCCACTCTGAATCATTAGCCATACAACCTTCTGGGTCTACTATAATCCATAAAGGAGTAGAGCGTCTGTTTTGTATATATAAATTGTTTAATTCATCAAACTCTGTAGCATTAACATACTTCATAGTACCTGATAAACTCTTTATTTTATTATATTGGTCAATGAATCTCTGACCGTATTTATTCTTAACTGTTTTAGAGTTATCTATATCAGTATATTTGAATGATTCTGTTGATATACCGTTATTAGCAAACTCTGTCTTAATACCTAAGTAGAAGTTACTTATCTCTACATAAGAACCACCTGTATTATTAACTACTATCTTCCAGTATCTATAAGAAGCATCAGGAGTAAATAGTTTAAATCCAAAGTTATGATTGGCATTAATGTCTATGTCTATCTTTGTAGCACCTGTAAAATCAGTACTTAACGAGCCATATATAGATATATCTCCTAGTCCTAATCCATTAACTGATGAACCTACTATGGCAAATGAGTCAATAGCTACTGTAGATTGTAAATCTACTAATAACTCTACGTTGTCCTCATTACTTCTAAAGACCTTTGTTGTAAAGTCATTCATTATGTTACTTAAGGGAAACTGAGTGTTCTCAGTACCAGTAATCATGCTTAGATTAGCTTCTAACACCCTATTATCACTTAGAAAGGTTAAATTACTCATTACCTACTTTCTCCTATTACGATACCATTCTGAACACCTCTAGAAACACTTCTAGCAATCTCTGTATCATCTGCTTGTACAATTATTTCCATTGAACTTATTCTATCACCTAGACTGTTAATAGCACTTATTAAGTCACCATTGTCACCACCTCCACCATTGTTAAGGTCTTGGAATAACTGAGCTTGTTGTCCTCTATTAAGAATCATCTCTCCTGAGTTTACATTGGCTTGAACACTATCTCCTGTAAAGCTTGATCCCGGAATAATACCTCCACGTTCATAACCTTTAATTGACTGTGCAGCAACAATACCTGTAGCTAAACCTGTGTTTAGTGATATACTTGCATTCATCTGTGCCAAAGCCGCTAAGTTAGCAGGGTAAGGTATCATTGATGTTTGAGCAAATGCACCTGATCTAGCAAGTCCATCGTTAACATATATCTGAGCTAATGCTCCTGCTTTATTGATTAGGAATTGTTCTTTAGATCCATCTTTAGCTAGTTGTGCTCCTAATTGAAAACCTTTAGCTGCATTGTTAGCATCTATTTCTGCCAACTTAACTTTAAAGTTATTCATGTCTATAATTCTTTGTCTTTGTTGTTTATCTAAAGCAACTTCCTCTAGTAAAGTCTTCTTCCCTGCTTCTTTTTGAGCCTTTAATGTATCTTTAATTCTCTTAGCATTGATTGTCTTGTAATCTAACGCTGCTTTTCTTTGAATCTCTAATACTCTCTCTTGAACTTCTTCTTCTGTAAGCTCTCTTGAAGCTAACAACAAGTTCTCTTCTTCTAGGTCTAACATCTTTTGTGCTTTAAGTTCTTCAGCTGCGGCTTTCTCTAAAGCTACTCTTTGTACTCTAGCTTCAGATGCTGCAACAGATGCTGCTTCTTTATCTATAATTGCTTGTTTAGCTGCGTCTTCTGCTGCTATTTCTTCTCTTATTGCTGCCGCTTTCTCTTTAGCTGCATCAACAAACCTACCAGCAAACTCCAAAGAAGCTGCCATAGCTAGTTGTGCTCCTCTTTTTATATTATCCCAATGTTGTACTATCTTAAATAATGCTACACCAACTAATGCTACACCTGCCACAACCAATGTAACTGGTGCTAGAGCTGCTGCCCAAGCTAATGCGGCTTGTACCTTCATAATGATTAACTGTGCGTTAAAATAGACTAGAGCGCCTGTAGCAGCTGCTAATGCTGTCGATAGTGTTACCTTAAGAGCTAATGAATTTTCATTGATCCATCCAATAAATGCTACTAATGGTTTAGAAATTGCCTGAATAGTCTCTATAAATGCTATTGCCATTGATTTAATAGCAGGAAGTAATGCTTGTCCTATCTGTCCTTGGAAGTTAAAGATATTATCTGATAGTGTACTTAATACTCCACCTAATGTCTTACTTTGTTTAATCATCCCTTGAGCAAATATACCACCTTCACCTTGAATGTCATTCATTGCTGTCTTAAACTCTCCAAATGAAATAGAACCTTTAGTTATTTCTTTTCTTACTTCTGCTACTGACTTGTTTAGGTTTGTTGCTAATACTGTACCTAACGCAATACCTGAATCATTTAGTTGGTTTAGTCTTTCTAGAGTTAATTTACCTTCAGCTCTTACTTGACCAAAGATACGTGCTAAGTCTTCAATTGGCTTACCAGAACCTGCTGCAATGTTACCTAGTGTGGTTAATGTACTTTGTATATCCTTAGAAGCTACACCAAATGATAGTAGTTTCTTAGTTGCATCAACAATTCCGGTTAATTGAAATGGTGTAGTAGCTGCGAACTGCTGTAATTCTTCTAGTTGTTTCTGTCCAGCTTTTGCTGACCCTAGCATGACACCTAATTCAGTGCTCATCTTTTCTAAGGATATAGCTGCATCGACAGTACCTTTTGCAAAGTCACCCATACCTCTTGCCAGTGCTCCAACAGCGTTAGCTGCTAGATTACCTGCAAATGATGCCCATGCTTGAGAGGATCTACTAGCACTCTTTTGAAAGTCTTTATGAAATTTGCCTAAATTATTATCGACTTTCTTGAGATTCTGTTCAAACCCCTTTACTGCCAACTCTAAATCGAATGATACTGTGTTACTTGCCATTGTTATTGCCCTTCTGATTGATTGTTTTGATGTTCAGCGTCAAGTCTATCCATAAACCTGATTAACTCTATATACTTTGAAGGTTGGTCTAGTAAACTTCCTGCGTAGCCTAAGTGTCCTGCTTTATACTGCCTATATAGCCACATATATTCATGAACACTTGAGTCATTAAAGTTCGGATGACATAGACAAGAGTAATACTCTATACCATCTATCTCTACCTTTGGAACTTTACTTATAACTCCACAACCCTTCTCTTTTCTTACATACTGTATTGCTACTTCAGCATCTCTACGCTTAGATAATATCTCTTCTGTTTGCTTACATTTAAACTCATCTACAGTTAATGTTAGCCATGTAGCATTTACCATCGCAATCTCCGCTACTGACATACTACTTATACGAAGTATTTGTGAGTGTATATATTCCCAAAACATAGGGTAATGGAAACTCCCAACTACTTCTTCTTCTGCTTTCCCGGCTTCTTAGCCGTACTCTTCTTTATCTTAATACCTTCAATTTCATCACCATTCTCATCAACGATCTTATCTGGTACACCTTGCAACAAAGTAGCACATACAGAGTTTAACTTACCAGATATAGGCATATTTAACATATCGTCAATACACTCATCTGTTAGTAAACCGTCTTCAAACTGTAACTTATACTCTCTTTCTTCACCATCTTCATCCATAAAAGTGATGCCCTTAATATCTTTTAAAGAGAAGCTAATCGATAACCTTACACTATCCATTGCTGCTTCCATATCTCCAGCTACAGCTTTCATCATGTGAGACTGTAATTGGGTCTTCTGAGCATGAGTTAATGGACTAATTTTAATATCTATTCCATCAATGTTCACGCTTATTTTGTCACTCGTCTTGTAAATCATCATAATTGCATATCTCCTGTCATATGATTGTTTGTCTATAGTACCTTATTAAACGTACAAAAAAGGGCTACATTACTGCAACCCCTTGATTTTGTGTTATGTTGAGGACACCATTACGGTGTAGATACGACCTTCCTTGTTAAGAAATTGATATATATAACTCTTTGATTGTTCCATCTACTGAGTTGGCACTAAAGCTAATAGCTTCTGTAAGTACTCCGTCAATGTCACCTTCACCTAATTCAGTGATTGTACATATTGGCATATAGAATGAAACTGATTCACTATATTCACCTGCTGTAGCATTAGGGTTATGTGCAGTGATAACTAGTGAGAATGATGTGTTTGCATCAAATTTCGTGTAGTTATCAATACTATCGTCTTCTTTATAAGGATTAATTGTTCCAGAAACCATTCTTGAAGTGATTCTAGAAGCTGATTTACCGTTACATGTATCTTTAATCCAACCAAGAGTATTCTCTACGTTAAGTGTAAAGTCATTTACTTGGATGATGTTACCATCTTGGTGTATACAAGCGTCTAAGATAATTGGTGTCTCAGATGTATCGTATGTTGGTTCGTAAGGAATTGATGTAAGGCTTCTTGTATAATTAGAACCTTCAAATCCCATCTTAAGACTAGCTACTTGACCAGTACTGAATGATTCAACAGCTAAACTAGTTGTTTTACATCCTACTGATTGTTCTAGTACTTCATCTTCTACCCATTTAGATACAGAGTATGAAGGATGAGCCTCATCAGCTGGTACATAAGTATTAAAAGCTTCTACAACTACTGAGTCATCGAATGGTGCTGCTGCTGCGATTAATAGTGTAATACTAGTGTCTTCCACTAATGATACGATTGGTGATGTATGGTAATCACTACCTTGTTTAACTACTACAATGTCTCCTACAGCATATTCAGACGTATTTGATACATTGATTAGAGTAGTTGTATGATTTGAGCCACTTCCCTGTGCTGCTGCACTTCTTTTTGCTCCACATAATGATTCTAACATGATTCCATATTCAGGCTCTTCGTCAGCTGCTGAACCAGCTTTCATATAAACACCTAATGAACCAGATGCAGATTCTAGACCTACTCTTGGAGCTACTTTTGATAGTCCAGTACCGATTACGTTAAGTTCTAGTGTGTCTTTTGAACCGTTCATTTCGATTCCGTCTTCTTGTGCCTGAACAAAGTCAGCACCACTTGCAGGAGCAACGTATGTCCCTTCAGTTGATTCACCCTTTACGGCTACCTTAACGTTCTTCTTAATTGTGTAAGCCATTTAGCTCTCCTTATTTGATTATTACTTGTTAACTTTATACTTTATGTTAAATGTGAATGTTACTGTTATGACCTTCTCTTCATCAATAAATTCAGCATCTTCGATACTCATTTCGCTTATTAGCAGTATTGATGCATCTATATTACCCTTATTAATAACTAGGTCTCTGTAAGTAGCTAATATGTCGTCATTTATCTCAGTTATGCGGCTAGATTTAAGTGAATCACCTATCTGAGACTTAGCTCCAGCATTATATGAGTTGGTTAAAGTGACCTTAAATTGGTGGTCTAGTGTATATGCTCCTATTAATCCGTCTACTTCTGTAGCTGATACAGGATGTACTGCAAAAAGAGCACTATTCCCTTTGAATTTATTCATACTTATATCTGATTGGTATGCAGCCCTTGTGTAGGATGGTATACTTATTGCCAATCTAGCCTCAATCCCTGTTTTTATATTTGCTATTAATCCCATTAGATATATCTCCATGTTATACCAGTACCATCTGGGTACTTTCCAGCTATACTAGTTCTCCCTGATATATTATTACATATACTAGAAGTATTTTTTATATTAAATTTTTTACATGCTTCAATTAGAGACATAAAAACCTGCCCCTTACAATTGATAACCTGTTTCCAGTGTCCCTTCCCTATGTAATGAGTTTTTGCCATTGTTACCTCGAAAAGTATCTGGTCTTAAATCCGGGCTTATTCTCTACCGCATCTTTTGTACCGTTATCGTTAACATCTACTGATAGTCTAGCTATGTTGATGTATTTATTGTACTTATCCTCATATTGAGCTGATTTTACTGCCCATACGTCTTCAGGATTGTCACTTAATTGATTATATATCTTAGATAAGGCTAAATAAGAAGCAGATAGTTTAACTTCGTCTATATCTAGTAAATCCCAACATGTAACGTCTTCTTTATCACCTGTTACTTCATCTATTACATAATAGTCTTTGTTATTGAACTTCTGTAGTATCTCTTTCCTTACTGCTACATGTGTCTTAATATGGCTAGATTCGCTCCCTAAGAACTCCGAGTCAGATATGTATGGTTGTTCAAGAGAAAGCTCATAATCGTCTGAGAAGACCAAATTAAGCCCACTGAGGGTTATACCAGTTCTATCAGCAGAAGGTCTTACTCTGTACCAGTACTTTGACACACTATTTACCTCATTTGCCACATGGTCGTTAGCCGTATCTCCGTTCTTCTTGTCCCATCTAATGAATCCTGACCTGAATAGACCTAGTGTATCATCAGATTGTCCATTAACATTAGCCCAAGCTGTACCATTCCAGTATTCAACTGTATTAATACCTTCTGAACCATTAGGAGTTGTTATGTCTACATATACAGCATTGATGGGCTTATGGTATCCAACGTAGATATAATCCTCTGCATTAGTAATAGTCATTGTTACACTATCTCTAGCAAATGCACCCATTTTATGTGAGTAATCCGTAAATGATGCGTTATCATCATGGAATACCGTTAGTGTTGTTCTTTTATCGATCATTTTACTCTCCTAAAGTAGTGTAATCACTTTTGCTATTGCCATTATAGTACCACATACCAGTGTAATTGTACCGAGAACCTTAATTATCTTGTTTCCTAATAGCTTTCTAAGCTTACTTGGTTCTTCTATCTTATTCATTCTATCTTCATTCTCTCTAATACGGTCTACATTGTCTAAATGTAATTGCTTTAGTGTTTGTACACCATCAATATGAACCTTTAACTGCTCATTATATATATCTAATCTACCATTAGTTTGATGTTGATGCTCTAGAGTATCCTCACGGTGCTCTTTAACGTCATCTCGTACTTCTTTTAGTAAATCGTACATTATATCCTTTTCATCACTCATATTCCCTCTTATTAATTATGTTATAGGTTAGGTTCGTACTTCTTACCTTTCATTAATAGTTTATCTTGTGGTCTTATATCTTTGGAATGGTCATATAGAAACCATGTATGCCATTGTCCTTCTGAATATGAAGGTGCTTTAAAGTCTATAGGCATTTGTGAGTTGACTTGTATTTGCTCAAGCTTCTCAGGAGTTTTAGCTTGTATATGTTTATATGAAATGAATAATTCTGGTGATTGGTACATTATAACTCCCAATCTTTGTTAGTATAGGTTTTTAATATATGACAGTTTGCACATAAAGTTTGTAAGTTATCTTTGTTCTTTTGCCTTTTATTCTGGCTAAATTATCGCAATTCTCTTCTTCACATTTTCTCATAATAAACTCCCCTTAATGGATTAGCCTGAGTCGGCAAGCTCTTCCGACTAAGAGGAGCATTATTTAATCTTATCGTTTCAGATTATGAAGTAGCTGTAGTAAGAGCCATTGTCAATTTAAGAACATCAGCATTAAGTGCCTTAACACCATATTTAGTTCTGATTGCAATAAATTCTTGTCCGTAACTTTCTTCTCTTTGCTCAACAAAATGAACTTCTCTTTGAAGAGCGATAGCAACCGCTTCTCTGTGGTAAAAGTGAATTTCGTTATCACCAGCAGTATTAGAACCAACGTCTTCAGATTGAACTACGTTAAATCCTTTTACTCTTGATACAACACCATCTCTTAAAGCTTCTGGAGAAAGTCCTTTAGAACCGTCTTCAAACTCAGAGAAAGAAGCTAATAGCTCCATTGCGTCACTGTTACATGCCATGTATCTATCAGATGTAGGTACTTTAGCTTGGTCCATTAACTTCTTAGCATTAGCAATGTCATCGATTGCAAATACACCAGCAGTATCTGAAGCAGAATCAAAGTCATTAGTAGATGCAGAAGCTAGTTGAGCAGCAATAGCAACTTCCATAGCGTTAGCAATTTGTCTTGGTGCAGCTTCTAAGAAAGCAGCTTTAATGTCAATCGCACTTTCTTCGTTTTCTTCAAATGAGATGTACATGTAAGACTCTTTAACTTGGTCTAACAATAGAACATCAGCAGTAAAAGTAACTGAGTCAGCAGATTGTTTAGTTCCAGAAGCAACATCAGATGTAGCTAATCCTGAGATTAAAGGAACTTGTACTCTATCCATACCCTTGCCAACACGGCTAGAAAGGTCTTGAATTGTTTTGATGAGAATACTATCAGAACCACCCAAATAACTTTGAATATCGTTCCTTAGAATCTCGCTTAATGATAATACAGCCATTGCTATACTCCTTTTGCTCATTTAAGAGCTGTTATTAATTATTATTAACTAATATATTTCCATTTTATTCTAGTCCCATCAGAGTATTTACCTGCTGAATTAGACCTTCCTTTTAGACACTCACATATTGTTGTGTTGCCTATACCAACCACCTTACTTGCTTGTTTTAGAGAACTAAAAACTTCCCCTCTACAATTAATGATTGACCTACTTACTTTCAACTTTGCTTCTACAGTTTTAACTTTACCTAGATTAGGAGTATGTCCTCTTCGTGACTCTCTCATCTTAGATCTAGTCTCATTTAGTACTACCTTATTAAGTGAGTCTCCAGTAAAGTGGGCATAAACATAGTATTCTTTCATTATTTCTTCTTAATCAAACTTTTTAAATACTGTACTTTCTCATGACCTTGTAACTTATTTGCGTCTTGAGGACCAACTTCATTCCCTTGTGGAGCGTCGTTAGGTAGCTTAGTATTAGATGCAGACTTAAGTAACTCAGGGTATTCCTGCTTTATTCTGTCTACTTCATTCATTAAACTGTCTTCATTAAGTGAACCATCATCGTTCATACTAACATTTTCAACGTCGATAAACTTGTTATAGTCATCACGCTTAAAACCACCAATCTTCTGTAACACGCTGTTCTTCTTATGGTAGTCAACAAACTTGTTCTTGTCGCTGTCTCGTTCTTGCTTAATCTGGTCAAGTTCTGATTGGTTTGAGTTATAAAGCTCTTCCCATCTCCCTTGTTCAGCTAAAGCCTCTTTCTTTACGGCTTCTTGTTCAGCTTGAATCTGATTTAACAATGCTTTAGTTTCTTTTAGGTCTGTTTTGTATTTATGCATATCTGTGGATACATCCTGATAAGCCTTCTTACTTACAAACTCTTCTTTAGCTTCGTTTTCAATCTTAATGTCTTTGTCTTGTTCACTCATGGCACTGCCTTTTGTCTGCGGAATTACTATTCCATTGGTTCTATAATACCCTTATTAATAGGATGTTTTATGTAAGTACTTAAAATTACGTTAAGTTATTCTTTCTTTGTTAGCTTTTTCATCTTCTTATCAAGCATTTGGGTCAATTGCTTCTGTTCTGCCTTAGATAACTTGTTGAAAGGTCGGTCATCTGACACCCATTCAGCCTTGTCTTGTGAGTCTTTACCGTCAAATTCTATGGTAGCAGTGTTATCATCCTTCTTCTTAGCCTTCAAATCATCTAACATATCACCAGATTTAGTAAGATTAGACTTACCTGCTGTGGTTGGACCTGTTGGTTTGTTCCTTTTACGCTGTGCTCTATACTCTTTAGATAGAGGTTTAAGCTTCTTCTTAGTATCTCCATGGTTCTTTACACCAAATCCTAGTCTAGTACGCTTCTTGATTAGCTCTACCGCAGCTTTTGCCACATCTATAACCTCATCTTCCATGCTAGTACCAATGTCTTTAAGCTTCTTTATCATCTTATCTATGTCACTACTTGGTTTACTCATTCTTATTGCCTTTCTTCTCAAATGCGTTAGCTCCTGCTACGCCCATACATATTGCCGCTATAGCTGACGATGTATCTACACCACATATAATCCTATATCACATATAATCATACCTATTAAAGCTAGGCTACTTCTTCTGCATTTCCATATCTTATTCATTTAACTTACCTTCTAATTCGGCTTTTAAAGCCATTAAGTAATCATAGTCACAATGCCATGGGTTTGTTCTTAGAATGGTCTCTATGCGAGATATGGTGTGTTTAATCCGCCATCTATCCGCCACATCCATTAGAAGAACCTGCCAAGTATTCCTGCTACTATACTATCTCTATCTTCTCTTACTTCTTTAAACTCTGGTTCTGACTTAATCTCTGCCACTATTCTCTTAACTACTGATTGAGGTAGTCCTATAAAGTCTCTTCTAGCTGTTACGGGGTTTTTATTACCGTATTCACCCGTTACTATACCGTGAACTTGTCCTGCATTTTCATGAGATATAGGATAACCTATTGTAATTGCTGTTGAACCGATAGATATAATGTCTAATTCAGCTAAAGTATCACCTGTTTGTGATAGATTAACGGTCCCTGTTTTATCATATGACTTGGCATATCCCTTAAATGGCTTACCTGCCTTATCTATTCCTCTTGCCGTTCTATCTCTAACCTCTACTAGTATACGCTCACCTAACTCTCTTTTAAAAGCGTCAGATAAGCCACTAGGTATTGATATGGATTCCTGAATGTTTACTTTACTTACCATGGATTACTCCTCTTTAGGCTCTTCTTGTTCAGGCTCTTCTTCTTGTTCAGGCTCTTGATTAGGGAAGTTTAATGTTTCTGGCTCTAAATCATCCATCTTATCTTGAATTTGAGTATCTGAAGCATCAGGGTTAAGTCTTCTTAGTCCATCTTCCTTTGAAAAAATACCAAGTTCTAACTCTATCTTCATTTCTTCGAGCAAATCTTTATTATTAGGAATTATCTTAGCGTCTATAAGGTCTGTGTTAGGCTCAAACTTAGTACTAAATGCTCTAGTCATGTCTGATTCACCATTAGCTAACCATGTGTTATGTAGTTCTGGTAGCATCTTGAATAGCCTTTTCTCAGCATTCTCGAATATACCCTTATACTTTCTATTAACTGCACTGGCATCTGACTCATCAATAAGCTTAGATATACCTGAAGCAGCTTGTTCTACTGAGACTTTACCTACAGCTGATGTTTTAATACCTTTAGTATCTAACCATAGAGAAAGTTGCTGTGTTATTAAATTCAATACCTTATCAACATCTACATCTGATTTAATAGTGTCTAGAGAAGGACTCTTACCCTCACCCGGAACTGAGTTAAGTATCCACATACTGTCTGGACTCATCTCTACATTATACATCTCAACATCAATACCAACGATTTGGCTTCTACAACCAAACATAACAGCATAGTTTAAGTCTGCCATTAGCTTAGGTATTAGTGTAGCCATAGGTAAGTTGTCAGAATCAGGTGTAGGAATCAATTCATTGTTACTTGTTCTAAGGTAGATGAATGGTATCTTACCGAAAGGATTGTCTGATTGCTCATATATCTCACCTTCTTCATCATATATAACAAACTCGTCATCTGAGTAAGCATAGAATAGTGCTACTTGTTTCCAAGCCTTTACAGCTGATCCTCTAACATTAGTCTCTTCATATTCTTTTTGTGTGTTACCCATGAACTTAATAAACACTGTCATCTCATTAGGATTAACTTTTGAATCACTATATACAATAAAGTCTTTAGCTGATAGTACTCTCATTCTAGGCTCACCATCAATCATATATGGCTCTAAGGCACAGTATTTGTTGATTACTAGTAAGTCATTGGCATATTGCATATTACCGTCTAACTCCCAACTTGATACATACTCATTCATTATCTCTGTATCTACAGTGTTCTTACCAGCGTTTCTTACAGGTGTCTCACCATATACTTTGGAGAGTTTAGTCTGTAACTTACTGATTATATTGATAGGTGGTATACGTTGTTTAGACCTTTCAAATGCTCTAGGATTAAGCTCATGTTGCATACTCTCCTCAATAAAGGGTAGTAATGCACCGTTACTAATGTCGATTAGTGCTGAGTTATACACTACATGTGAGTTATAATGTGCTTGAGTGTGTGCAATCATACTTGGTACGAGTTGCGATAATGGTTTGTTTGTCTTCATAGTTAGTTCCTTTGTAGTCCTTATTAATTTATAGTTGTATCTGTTTGCTTGCTTTGGTAGCTCTTCTTAATGGGTCTAGTTTAAATAGTACATACCCTAGTGCAACTGCTACATGGGATACTTCACCCTCTTTATCACGCTGTGCTAGGCTCTCTAGCTCTTTAATGATTTGTTTGCATGATGGGTCAATAACTAGCTTACCCTTCTTTAGAGCCACGTTTACGGTGTTCTGACGGTCTCTTATGAGTGGGTTATGTGTTTCCATTACATTTAGACCTGCTGCTCTCATAATCTGATGGTCTGATTGTGTAGAACTGGTCTTTCTAGCCTTACCTGTGCTATCTGGTATCACTGTCTTATGTGACTTAACTAGGTCTTTTAGTATCTTATCTGTGGCATCAAATGTATTAGATGAGTTACCTGATAGGATTGTCTCTTGACTAACATAGAATATGCCATTTATATACTGTACATAGCAGTTAGCCATGTTAGCTATATTATAATCTTGTCCTATGTATACCATATAATTATTGTTTAGTTCACACTTCTGTACATGTTTGTCTCTATCGAATGCCCAATATACTGCACCTTCTGTTAGATTGACAAATTCACCCATTAACTCTTGTTTAGCTAATGGAGAGTCTAATCCACCATATAGTTCGACAAGTGATTCATAGTAGCCATCAGGTAGGAATACATTATCTTTAGTCTTACCTTTGATTAAGTGGAACATATCTGTCTTGTTATCGCCATCAAAGCCATTGAACATGTCGTAAGTCCAATTGAATGAGTTAGGAGAAGAGAAGAATCGAGTAGTCAATGGTCCATTACCATCTCTTAAACGACCCATAATAACATCAATAGCCTCTCTCTTGGCAAATGCTACCTCATCCCCTGCTATCCATCCGACTTGAATACCCCTTATATTCTCGTAGCGTTCAAGGCTGTATAGATATATTGTTGTTCCTAGTATTGTTATTGTCTTAGATGCTCCACCCATTACCATTGTAAAAGGTATGTTAAGTGCCTCTAATTCCTCAGTAAGTCCTGTCATTGTAGCGTTCTTAAGCTGTGATATAGTATTAGCTACTATTAATCCTTTAGCTTTCGGATACTTAGCTACCATCTGTATAACATAGTGTGCCAGTGTAAATGTCTTACCATTACCGATACCTGCCAGATATAGTGCTATTTTAGACTCTGATTCTAATAGTTCTAGTTGTGTAGGTAGTAATTCTAACTTCTTAGTCATCTTTACCCACTTCTTTATATGTTATTGATATAGTCTGTTCTTCATTCTTGTCTATATCTTCTGGTGTAAATTTAGCTAACCTGTCTTTAGTTTCTAGGATAAGTTTGTACCATACTGACTTTTGACGGTCATCTGGGGCTAATGAGTTGAATATGACATAAGCATCCACTAGATCCTTTCTAAGAGACTGTTCCATTTCGAGTCTCTTTATCTGGGCATCACGTTCAAAGTCCTTCTTAAGCACTTCTGTGGCTTTAGAGACATACCTCTTGATTTGAGTCTCTGATTTATTCAATTCGGGTCTTAAAATACCACATATTTGCATTGTAGTGTGGTTTTTACCCATTAAATCAATAACTCTTAGGATGATTTGGTCTAGTCGTGCTTTGGTTACACGCTCATTTATCTTCTTATGAATTGACATGGTAGCTCCATCTCACTTTAGTACCGTCTTCGTACTTACCAGCAGTTCTACCTGTCTTTAACGCTCTAGATAATAATTGTTTAGTCTCTTTTGAGCGTTTCTTACCAGTTAAGGCTTTAGCTCTCTTATCTTTAGTTTCTTGGGATTGTATACTATTAAGTCTATCTCCATATTGAAAACATGCTCTGGGTTTGTTTAGTTGTTGTAGTCTTATTTCTACTTTGACAGCTTCATCACGATTAGTAAAGCCTGTTCTTAGCATTTCTACTCTATAACCATGTTTAACCACTATATTCTTCCATAGTTGGTTTCTATTCTTGTTATAGGCTCTTTTGCCAGTACCTACTCCTATATAGAATAGTTCGTTGGTGTTTAAATTATAATGTGCATATACATACCATGTCTTCATTGCTTTCCTATGCATTACTAATGCTTTTGTCGTTAAATTATAGCCAATACACTGTAAGTAGCTGTAATTATATGTTTATAGGCTCTGGTCTTTTGTTAATTAATCAACCTATGAGTTTTACCAGTTGTCGCCTTATAAACCCTTATTAAATGGTATCTTACGTAAGTAGCTAGATTAATAAGATATAGTACATATAGGAGATGATTATGGCAATATACAAAAGAAGTGAATCAGACAAGCAATTAAGTAAGAATTTTAAACTAAGTGAGTTGATGTGTAAATGTGGACAATGTGAAGAACAAATCGTTCATGATGACTTAGTATCGTATTTACAGGAGCTTAGGGACTTATATGGTCACCCTATCAAGATTACAAGTGCTTACAGGTGTCCAAATCATAATGAGAATGTAGGTGGAGTATTAAATAGTAGTCATGTTAAAGGTTGGGCAGCTGATCTACAGTGTGACTCATTACCTATTCTAGAAGAGATTATAGACCAGATGTTTAGTGAGAAGAGTCTAGGAGTATATGATGTGTTTATTCATACTGATATAAGGGCTGAGTCTAAGAGATGGAATAATAGGACTATTGTAAAGAAAGAGTATCTACCTAAGTTAATGAGTGTTCAAGAGATAAATGATGCTTATAAGAAAATAGAAGATGGAGAGTAATATGGATACTACAGGATACGAATGGATGGTAGATGATAATGGTGTATGGGTTCTAACTATACCTATTATATTTCTATATGAGGATGATGCAGCTAATGGTCATTTTACTTTTACTAAACAAGAAGAATTAGATTCATATAATGAAATGATAAGTACTCGTTACCCTATCCAACCTAAGTAAATTTATATACCCAAGCTAAGTACTTATAATTACAGTTCTATACCCAATATACCTGGCATATACCTAACTTTTTTGGGTATAGAGTTAAGTGGTTGAAATTAAAGAACTAATCCTTAAAATACTGTAAAAAGACCTTTTCTAACTACTTAAAATTATTAAATAAATATTTCTATACCCAATAAAACTTTACCTCGGAGTTTTCATTAAGTAAATATATTAGTATCCATGTATATTATATATCCCTGAACTGAGACAAAAGCTGGTATAGATTTTGGGTATACTTCTAACTTATTGTTTTTATTAGTACAGACCTTTCTAAGTAGCTGTAATCTCGTTCTGGGATACGTTAGGAATGGTTTGGTATAGCTGGGTATAGAGTTAAGTTACTGTAATCATGGGAATAAGCGAGATATATTAACTTTTCTTTAGATATAGCCTAAACATTAAGCGTTTACATCAATTAGAATATATGCAATGTCTTCAAGAAGATTTAGTATCTATAGTAGTTAGTGTTGAATTAGAATGTCTTCAAGAATACTTATATAATGTAAGTGTATCAAAAACTGGCGAAATTGTAGATGCATTCGCTTATGAGAATCTATAATGAGTACTGAACAAATAAAGCTTATACAAGAGTTAATGTACAATAATTATAATTATCCAAATTATATAGTATATACTGCCAAAGAGAAAGCCAGACGTAAGCAATTCGATGAAATAGCCAAAATCTTCATTAAATTATCAGTCTTTAAGTAGCTGTTATTGTTGTATATATGAAAGTATATTTAAAATAAGGTTTAAAAAGTAGTTAATATACAACATAGAATGCTAATCTTTATAGTATAGCAGCGATAATGCTGTTTAAACAAAGCAAAAGGGTTTAAATGAAACTAAAGTTAGTACAAGAAGATGAAAATGAGTCAACCATTAATTTTAGCAAGTTAATGAAAGAAGCTCTTAATAAGAACATCTAACAAAAGGATTAGAGATGAAAGAAGAAGTGAAAAAAGAACACAAGCATCAAAAGGGTTTAGTAAGGAAAATTAAGGCTGGCGAAGAATTTACGCTACTTAATGGTGACAAGATTATTAATATAGCTGGTCATTCAACTACACTTAAGATTATTAAGAAAGAAAACACAACAGAAACTCAAATGGAGAGCAACAATGAAGAATCAAGTAATAAATAAGCAAGACACAATAGATTTTATTGAGAATAGTATTCTTATATCAGATGTTAGTGAGAAGAGTACAGACCATTACCTATTAAACATGAAAGAGCAAAGAGTAGCTAAAATATCATTAGCCGCCCTTAAGTCCATATTAGGTGTGGGTAGGTATAACACATTCTATACTACATGTC
>Ga0307980_1000220_pt1 | contig 27884 bp, 33 predicted proteins | sample OrgLakmetage1060_FD_201817 | JGI IMG/M metagenome (GOLD analysis project Ga0307980, IMG submission 201817) | Saline water microbial communities from Organic Lake, Antarctica - #1060 | ecosystem: Environmental > Aquatic > Non-marine Saline and Alkaline > Saline | place: Antarctica: Organic Lake... | reverse complement strand
ATGTAATAACAGAAATGAGTATTGCGGCGGTAGTGCTATTTGTGGGAATTGCTTTGCCGACCGTAGGAGCTGAAACAACAGTGGAAGCCGAACAAAGTTTTGAGCTATATCCAGAGAGAAATATCGCTCAAGTAGAATTAGTGAGTATGTTCGAGAATCCTATTGAGTGGGAAAAAGAAAAAAAAGAATCTGAATATTTCCTATCAGATGGAACAGATTTGAGAAAACTAAGTCTAGCGGTTGCAATGCACGAAACAAAGAACTGCGGAATTGTTACGAATTTTACTGTACTAGATAATTGCCACGGAATTAAAATACAAGGAAAGCCCGCTAAATTCCCCGCAAGAATTAACGGACAAAGATTTGAAACATCAGGGGATTATTTTAAGGATTTATGGAAACGTAAATATAAGAAGTTTCCAGACAAGAAACTAGCAGATAAATATAGCGGAGCAGATAGGACTTACGCGTGGCTGAAAAATGTTACTCACTTTTATTATAATTAAAAAACTATAAAATAAATGGGTAAAAAACACTCCAAAGAAACTATCAGGAAATTATCTGTCTCAGCAATGGGTCAGGTAAACAATCCTGAGGGAATTGGAGGAAGAGGCAGAAATTCATTATTTAATGAGACTATATCGCGAAAAATGATAGAGTATTTAGATGGATGCGTGGATGTAACAGTAAAGACTGCATTTGGCCCCAAAGTAACTCCAAAGATTCCTAGCCTTGCTGGATTCGCCAGAGGTAAACCATACTCAAAGAGAAGCATGGAAATATGGTATAAAAAATTTAAACTCAAAGATGTCAATAGTATCGAAGAACTTGCTTTTATTCGTTCTTATGATGCTATACTAGAAGAACAGGAGGATAGATTATTAAATAATGGACTTGGTGGCACTTATAATGCTACTATAACTGGATTGATGATGTATAACCATGGATATGCAAAGAAGTCAGAAAAAGAGCTCAAAATTTCTGGATCAATAGGATTGTTTGGAATGGGTCATGATGCATTGAAAAAAGCTGAGGATGATGCTAGACTGAATGCGAACTAATATTTTTTAAACCAATATATGATGGAGGTATCAAAAAGATGGATGCAGGAGCTAATTGATTTGGCTGAGGATGCTATTGATGGGGATGATAGGGCAATGTATGCTTTGGTTGGACTTGCAATGAGTGCAAAAGTATTTACTTTAGATGGCTCAGACGATCCAATTGATTCCCTTGACCCGATGGACGAGGCAAGCTAAAGCCACTTATAGTAACAACTACAAAAATGACTAGAATTAAAATTAGGAACGGAAAAATTTATTGTGCTGAATGCAGAGGATTTTTAGCAGGAACTAAATATGCTTTGACTAGAATGGAATGTGAGAAATGTGATAATCCCGCGAAAAAATGAGTAAACCTAGCAAATTAGAATTGATAATGAAGTTCTATCTTGAGGAGCTGGAGGTAGAATTTGAGGAGGAGTATAGATTTTGCGAGAGAAAGTGGAGATTTGATTTCGCTATTCCTGAGAGAATGATTGCAATTGAAGTGGAGGGAGGAGTTATGAATGGCGGGAGACATACCAGACCAATTGGATTTCTAAATGACTGCATAAAATACAACACTGCTACAGCAATGGGATGGAAAGTTTACAGATTTCCAACTAGCGCTATAATGGATGCGAGTGCAAAGGAATTTCTAGCAAAACATTTATGATAGATCCATCCAAACTACCTCCTGAGGCCAAATTTATTTATGATTGTAGAAATCCTTTTTTTTATTTGAAAGGTATGTGGGGATTAACTCCGCAGCCAGCAAAACCAGAATTCGCGGAATTTATAGAGAATGCGGATCCGGTAGAATGGGAGGCAAAACATTTCGGGAACTCAAAGCGCATAGACTTGCCAAATGGAAAGTATTACATGAAGTGGGAGTGGTATGATGGCAATGGAGGATGGATAGATGATAGGGATGATTTTATAGCTCGTAAATGGATCACTTGGCAGCAAGGTGCAGCTCTTACATCTGTAAAGCTGCATACGGAATCTCTGGGAGATAAAATAGCTCTGGAGCAATTTCTAGGATATTTATCAATTGCATCCGGTCATGGAATAGGAAAATCAGCGTTTCTCTCTTGGATAATTCTTTGGTACCTGTTCACGTTTCCTGATTGTCAGATAGCTGCTACGGCGCCATCAAAACAACAGATGTTTGATATTTTGTGGAAAGAGCTGAGTGTGTGGATTCGGAGAATGCCGAAAATTTATCAAGATATTTATGAGTGGCAAAGTGCATATGTTAGGATCAATAAGAATCCTGAGGCATGGTTTGCTCGTGCTGCTACTGCTAAGAAAGAAAATCCTGAGGCGCTGGCTGGAGTGCATGGAGAGCATGTATTGCTGGTTGCTGATGAGGCATCTGGAGTTGAGGATATTATATTTCAAACAGCTGAGGGAGCTGCAACTGGAGGTCATGTGATGTTCATAATGATTTCAAATCCCACTAGAAATAAAGGATATTTTTCTGATTCTCATAATAAAGATTCTGAGGACTGGATTAACTTCTCATTTAATTGCGAAGAGTCTCCTGTAGTAGATGAGACATATTTGATAAAGCAATCTAGGAAGTACAGCAGAACCTCAGATAATTACAGGATTCGTGTACTAGGATTACCACCGCATAGAGAAGTGATGGATGATAAAGGGTATATGTCATTAATTACTGAAAAAGAAATAAGGGATGCATTTGTTCCAAAAGATACTCCGTTTAAGGCTAGGAAATTAGGAGTAGATCCTGCTGGAGAGGGAGGAGATCCAGCATCTTGGGTTGGTGCAGATACAAACTTAATGAAAATATTGCATGAAGAGCATATATCTACTCCAACATCTGGTGCAACTAAAACATTAACACTTGCAACTGAGCATGAAATTGCTGGAGGAATGATAAATTTGGACTGTTTTGGTACAGGATCAAAATGGTTGCCATTCGTGAATCGAGCTGGACTTGCTGTAGAGGGTTTGAACTCTGGAGATTTCAGTAAAAATAAAGATTATCAAAACTTGAGAGCTGAGGGAGCGTGGTTGTTCCGCGAATTCATAAAACGAGGAGGTCAATTAGTTGAACACGAGGGATGGATTGAGTGTGCGAATATAGAATATCGCAGAAATATTAAGGGTCAGATTCAAATAAAGCCAAAACTTGAGATGAAAAAGGAGAGAATACCATCGCCGAATAACTTTGATGCTGGTTGTTATTCATTACTTGGAGCTGAGGCAAGCGCAGCTGCAAGCGTGGAGGCAATAGAAGAAGAAACTAGAAAATATGAGGCAATTGTTAAAGGAAATCAACTAAGTCGCTATCAATAAAATTCACTTTTGTTTGATTCTCTGTTATAATATATCCGATGAATAATACTACTCAATCAGTTCAGCAGCTACTAGAAGACGCTACTCAGGATCATGGAGCTGATTCTAAGCTACAATCTTTTATAAAAGCTAAGTATGACGAGGCAAAGTCTATTAAGTTAAAGAGAGAGAACAAGGTGGGGGTTATGAAAAATTTCATGGAGCGGATATCTAATACTGTAAATGACATTGCTGATATGGGCAAACTTTCGCGAAACATGGGGAACATTCCTTTTGTTTCTCCAATACCTACAGCAATCATGGAAAAAAAATGCTCAAGTGATTTTGTTCCTGATTTAACATTAGATCCTGAGGAGCGTTCTGGAAAAGGCTCTGATATTTATCTTGCGAGAAATTCCGCGCGAGTATTAAATTTTGGTTTTAAGATAGGAAAATTAAGGCGCGAGGCACAAAAAGGAGCTCAAGATTTATGGGAAAAAGGTAGGATGGTTTTAAGCATGGGATTTCTTACGAGAAAAGAATCTGTTGATAGTGATGATGAGCAAGATAATGCTGAGGAAAGGGAATACCAAAAGGCAACTTTTATAAGATTCAGACAAAAGCCATGGGAAACTGTATTTTGGACTCAGGATGAGCATTCTGTTTTATTTGTAGAAGAGCTCACACTTGGAGAATGTATAGACTTATTGGGGGATGGAATTAAGAAATTCAAGATAAAAGAGGGGAATCTTTTTGACAGTGGAGACAATGATCTGAATTGTGATCTAGCAGATGATTTGGCAAAAAAAATCCAACTGGTGCATTTTTATAATGATACTGAGAAAATTTACACTTGTCAGGTAGGAGGGCAAGAAAACTTTTACAAAAAAATGACTGGAGATAAATATCCTTTTACTGATGAATGGGGGGATGGATATATTCCTGTAACATTCATTGATGCATCTGCTATCAAGCGCGATGGTCATCCTATTTGTGATTTAGATAAGATATTTTCTATCTGCATGAATTATGATGCAATATTTCAAGGGATTGTGAGGAAAGTTAAAAAAGCATCTAACTCGCGAGATATTATTGGATCAGGTAATCCAGCACAAGCAAAGCTTGCATATCTTAAAGGAGAGGCTGATAAATCTGCGGGACTTGATGTGCCTCACTTCATGAAAGTAGAGGCGGGAAGTAGTCTTTTCGCTAAAACATTAGAATCTCCTTTTGATCTTAATTCTCCATTGGCTTTGATAAATAACTTCTTGGATGAAATTACAATGGCAACTGGTATAAATCTGAGACTACAAAGTGGAGGAGCTGAGACAGCACGTCAAGAAGAGCTGAGAATGCGGAGAGAGTTAGAAGTTATTGACGAACAAATAAAGGTAAACGAGTCATCATGGGAACAATTAGTGTTAAACTATTTCCAGATGCTCAAGAATGTTGAAGCGGATTTTTATGATGAGTATGTAGCAATTGAAGATGAAGTATCTGATCGAACTGGAATTGCTGATGATGGGAGTGTTAGGGATATCATAGAAAATCTCGCGGGATTTCCTTTTAATGTTGTAATTTCAGTAAATCAATCGAACTCAAAGAGAAGAGCATTAGAAATAGCTCAGCAAGAAAATGCGTTGGGTATTATTGCTCAATATGCACAAGGTTCTCCAGCAGTAGCTAGGATGGCCTATGCAATAGCAGTGGATAAGTTTCCATCATTACAGTTTACAGAAGAGGATTTTATTCCGCAAGCTGAGCCACAGGGTCAACTTCCAGTGGGTAATGCTGCTATAGGAGGAGCGCCAGAGTTAGGAGAATTAACTAGAGCATAATGAAAAAAGATTTAAATAAAATATTCGCGGGATTTTCATGGAGGAAATATATTCCATTCTGGAAAAAGAATCCCACTCCATTGGTTTCATTTATGTCTAACAAGAAACTACTCTATCGGGAATATGATTCTATCTTTGAAGAGCATGGGTATGAGTGGTTTGAGATTATCAAAAAGCTATCAATGGAAAGGACAACAGATGATGATTTTAAAAGCATGTCTGATATAGAGAAATCAGTAATTGGTGCTGATATTTTTCTGTCTTTTATGCAGCAATTAAGAAAAGAAATCACAATATTAGACTCAGATAATAATTAAAATCTAGCGAAATTTTGCATTTTAATATAAAAGGCTGTAGAATAGGGTTAGTTCTATATATTTTCTAACCACATTCATCCATGATTAAATCCGATGAAACAGCCGCACAAATTGCCGAATCTACTGACGAAGAGTTTGCAGCTCTACTTGCAGCAGAATCCGCAAAAGAGTCCGCTGGAATGTCCGACAACTCAAATGATGAGCACAACATTACACCTGTAGAAGACAAGTCACTAGACGAAGACAACTCAACCGATGAGCCCTCTGAGCCGAATCCTGATAAGGGAGAAACTGATGAATCTAATACACATGATGTTGATGCTACACTGAACGAAGATGTTCCGCCAGAAACTCCTAAGGTAGAAGTAAAGGCCGATCAGAATTTACCCCGATTTGAAAAAGATGCGAAAAATCTCGCGGAAAAATGGGAACGAATGCCAGCTGAGACTCAAATGAAAAAAGTTGAGAATCTAGCTAAATCTCGTCCTCACACACTCAAAGCACTCGCTGCTGAACTTGGCACAACACCTGAGTTATTGCTTGATCAACACGAACTAGATTCGACTGATTTCGCTGGAGCAGAAGAGTTACCAGAAATAGATGTCGATAAGATATCCAAAGATGCAGAAGATAAGGCATATGCAAGGTTTCAGGCTGAACAAGCCAAAAACACTGATGTTCTTGAATCTGAACGTAATCGTTTTGTAACTGAGGTATCTAAATATGCAAAGCATAATAAATTAGATGCTAAAACTACTGAGGCAATTACTTCAATTGATGGAGATTTACTCAAAACTTTTGAGTCAATTAAATTCGATCCTGTCTCTGGAGAAAAATTGTCAATGAAAGCAAGATTAAAGCTTTCAATTAAAGGCAATGATTCTATTAACGAAGCTTTGATATCTGCTGGAGTTTTAAATCGCTCTAAGAAAGTATTAGCGGGAGTAAATGCGGGCCTACCGGCTCATGTTCAAGGGAAATCTACTAAGTCTATATCAACAGGAAATGCTGATGTCGCTAATTCAAGCGATGATGATTTCAATAAAACAATGGATAGCTTTAGAGCTCCCGGAGTTGCTGAGATAAAGTTTTAGTATGATTTAGGAAAATAGTTAGGAGCTTATCTTTTAATTATTTAACAATGTCAAACGTATTATCAGAAGCTAAGGCTAAAATCTGGAGCAGAAATGTGCAGAGAACAGCCAAAATGAACCTTGTTGCTCGTTTGATTTGTTCTTTCCGAGAACAATCAAACTTGCGAGATGGTCAGAGTGTATATCGTCCAGCGCTTAATCGTCCTACTGAGGGAGCGGTTTCTGCGGATGGTACTTATACACCATCAGACATCACTGCTACTAAGCAAGAACTTATCGTGGATCAATGGAGACATGCATCTGTCTATATCAACGAAAAGGATGCTGCACAAGTATCAGTATCATATGTGGCACTTCAATCAGGTTATGCTGGAGAAGTTCTAGGAGAACGACTTGATCGAGTTATCCTTGCCGAATATGTAAATGCAGATTATTTTGTAGCAGCTGCTGCTATGGATAAAACTAATGTTGCATCACAAGCTCTTGCCGGTATCAATAAACTACGAAACGCAAAATGCGAACGTGGAATGGGATGGGCATGGGTAGTTGATCCAGAAATTGATGGATATATTACTGAGAAGTATATGGATTCAGGTTTCAATCAAGCTGATGCAAAACTAGTACAAGGTTCACTTGTTTATGCACGACCTTTCCTAGGTCTTACTGTTCTGATCTCAAATGGAGGTTTGAGCTGGACTGGAGAAGTTGCACTTGCTGTGCATCCCGGAAACGCTGAAACAGTTACAGTGAACGGAGTAGTTCTTACAATTCTTACAACTCTTGGAGCTACTGCTGGTAATGTATTACGTGGAGCGAATGTAGCTGCTACTGGAGCAAATCTAGCTGCAATTATAAACGATCCAGCAACTACAACTGCTCAAGGGGTTGCATTAACTGCTGCTAATCAATTAGCATTATCAGAAATTTCAGCTAGTTATGACAGCAATGTTCTATCTCTTACAAGTAAAACTGGTCGAATCACTTTGACTACAACACTTGCTGGAACAGGAAATGGAACGCAAAATGCGGTTCTTCACACAATCCTCCTAAAACGAGGTGCAATTGATTTGGTTTTCCAAAAACAATTCAAGGTGCAAGAAAAAGACGTAAACCGAAAACTTGGTAAAGATATTGTTTCTTCTGGGTTATATGGTTACAAGACATTCGATGATGGAGCACGATGTATGTGTGATATTAGAGTGTTGACTGCTGCTGATGTGATTGCTTAATTGTAAAAACATTCAGATAAAAATTAAGGAGGTCTTCGGACTTCCTTTTTTTTGTAATTTTCGCGGAATTTTGCTATAATATAATCATGAAAGTTTTAGTAAGTGGTTCAAAAAAAAGATTTGTAGATTTATTTTCTGCTGATCAAAAGGCAATTTTAGCATATTCTTCTGAGGATGCTGGATCAATATTGCCTACTTCATTTTTTCTTATAAAAAATATTGGTACAGGGATTGTTGAATTTTCTGTGGCAAAAGTAGGAGAAGATTATGGACAGGGATTTCCGCTGGAGGCTGGAGAAACAATGAGACTTGAGAGGCTGAGAATAATTGATGTTTGGACAATAGCAGATGGAGCAAATAGAGAGTTACGAATCCTCAATATGTAATGGGAAGAGCAGATATGATTCCAAAAAATAGCACTGGTCAATTCCTAGGAACGCGAGCTGAAATTTTTGCATTAGTTGCTCCTAAGGATGGACTAGAGGCTTTTGCAACTGATACTGAGGAGTCATTTATTTATTATAACGGATGGCAACAAGAATCTACTTTATTTAAAGAGAGAACTGGTGCGATTGATGCGGGGGCAGTACAAAATTCTAATCTTTCTGGGTATGGTAAAAATTATGTTTCACAAAAACATCTTGCGAACATAACTATTGGAGGTAATCAGGAAACAAAAGAGGGAGGGTTTAGGTCTATATTTTCTCAAACACTTCAAAAAAGAATTATTCAATCTTACCTAAATGGAGCATGGCAAACAGCATTGACAGGGGTAAATATTGTGGCAGACAACAGTGAGACTCCACCAGACATAGAGTCTACAGATTTCGCACCTTATAGCATTAGTCTTATCACTGGAAATAGTGACGTAAAAGATATTGACGGAATTCCAATGGTACAAAACATGAAAATTGATGCAGGAGCAGTTCAATCACCTATAGAAATTAACGGAGGCATTTTTTAAACAATACAATATGACAACATACTACATAGCAGGAACGGGAAGTGATTCAAACGATGGCTCGTTTGGAAGTCCTTGGAGAAACTTTTTATATGCAATTGACCCAAACCAAAGTGCAGATGGTGATACCATTATAGTAAAAACTGGAACAAATGTTCAAACAGTTGGAAATGCTTCTGTGATTGACCTTGGAAACAGGCAAATACTAGGGGAATCAGACATATCAGAAGAAAATATCATTGACTTTGATGGTCTAGCAATTTCTAGGATATATGGAAACTTAAATTGCGTAGTAGAAGGCTTTACTATACAAAACATACGACAGACCGCGGCTTCAAAAGGATTGTTTGGTGGTTCAGGTCCGTTTATATTTCTGATAAATAAATTCAATAGAATGGTCTTGCGAGATATATGGCTTGGGGGGCATGGTAATGGTTCTCTTCCAGGCTCAGGATTATTTAATGGTAATAATAATGATAGGATAAACATAGAAAATACAAAAATATCTAATATACGAGGAGTTAGTGGGGTGGGTGGAAATTATGTTTATTTTGGTAGTGATAGGTCGACGAATTTTATTCTTAAATTAAAAAATGTAACCATTTATAATGACTCAGCTCCCCCAGTTGGAAGTGCAAACATTCAGGAAATTTTTTCATCAAGATCAAATCCAGGGCAAGTCGTAGAATTTAGTGCAGATAATACAGTTATAGATTTAAAAATAGATGGAACAATAAATGACTTTTTTAAAGCAAATGGTCCAGGAACTGTAACATTTACAGGCTCTAACTCTTGTTTTCATAATGCTAATTATTCTTTAGGGGGAACAAATGTTATAACGCTAGACCCATTATATGTAGACCCAGACAATGGATTTTTTGATTTAAATCCTGATAGTCCTGTAATTTCATTAGGTAGAATAACATCATGAGTAAATTATTAAATAATATCGTTTACAGAATAGTCTTAAAGTTAGGATTAAAGGCAAATATAAACAGTGTGCGTACCAAGGGGTTGGCAAAGAAATCTGAGCTTCATTTTACTAGCGATACAAACGAACTATTTATAAATAACGGAACTGAGAACGTACAAATCCCAACGTTACCATCTGCTGATGATGTTCCTTTTACTGGAACCTATACCACTGGAGATACCATTGTGGTAAAAAATGGTATAATAGTTGTGCCTTGATAAAAAAATGTGAATAAAACAAATTATGTGCTATAATGTACATGTATAAATTTCTAACCCATACAAAATGACATACTGTAAGAACACCAAAGGCATCGTACATAATTTAAACGTGGAAGATCCTCAAGTAAAAAAATGGCTTAAATCTGATCAAGTTACAAAACTGACTGATGCAGAAATTGCTGCTCATTTAGGGAAAAAGGTTAAGGTTGCAAAAGCTGTAAAACCTGAACCAGAGGCAAATCCAGAGGCAAATCCAGATCCAGATGCAGAGGTAGCGGATAAAGTTTCTACTCCAATTGAGTTGCTGCGTTTGAAATATACAGAGCATTTTGCAGAGGTTCCGAATAACCGATGGACTATGAAAACTTTAGAAAAAAAATTGGCTGAAATCAATCAATAGAAATTATGGATTTAAATCAAGTGAAAACGGAATTAACTGGATTGGCTGAGGGAAGTCTTGAGGATATTACTCAGCCTCAGTTTCTTCGGCTTTTAACTAGGGCATTAGATAACCGATATGAGGAGATTGTAAACATGTGTGATACATACAATCCAGAAATAACTTTAGTTGCTGTAGGAGGAGAAACTGAGCTTGATTTGCCAGCTGATTTTTATACGCGAGAAGATAGAAATCTTTGGGCATTATATGAAACAGATAAATTTCTTTCTATTCTTGCTGGAGAAAATTATATCTTTTGGCAAAAGGGAAAAAAATTAAGATTTAATTATAATCTAGCTGCTGGAGAGAAAATTCATTTAAAGTATTGTAAAACTCCATCCCGATACAGTGCCATGTCTGTAGATGGTGTGGGGGTTGAATTTATTGAAGAAGAAGCACTTGAGATTATTTTAAGTGAAACACAAGCGCTTTATTATGGAGCTATAGATGAGAATGAGCCCAATGCATCATATGTAAATTCATTGACTCAAGCTAACAGAAACGCTTTATAATCCCGCGAAAAAATGGCTAATGCTCAAATTCCTGAGGTACAACTCACTAGTCCAACGAGAAAAAGTTATTTTCCTTTTAAGTTTGGTTTGCGTTCTCAGCCTGATCAGGGAGTAGGAGCATTAAAGGCAGTAAATGCTAAAATGAACACTGATGGTCATGCGGAAAAAACTAAAGGAATTTCTTTTGTTAAAGAACTTCTGGGGGTTTCTCAGATTTCTCATATGTTTGAGTTTCAAAAATCAGATGGAAACATCCAGATAGTTGTCATTTATAAGGTAGGATTATTTTATGTGGCCCGAACCATAGAGGCTGATAATACTATAGGATATCCTGTGGGACCAGAAGAAAATCTAACTGGAGTAATTACATTTGTAAATGGTTCGGATGATGTGAGCGCAACTGGTGCAGCATTCTTGACTGAGCTCGCTGTAGGAGATTGGGTATATGCAGATGGAGAGGAGTCAAATATTGCTCAGGTAAAAACAATCACTGATAATAACAATTTAGTATTAGAGGAAAATTATGATGGAGATGGAACCTCAACTAATGGTAGAAGAGCATCTGTGCATTTTACTGGTGCTCAATTTGATAATGATAAAATAGGAGGAATAACTTTTGTTTCAAATAATTCAACTACAACTGGTTTGTATAGATTCAATGGAACTTTATTAGAAAAAACTACTAATGTTTCTGATCCTGTATTAAGTATTGCCACAGATTCAAACAGATTAGCGTTATGTTTTAAAGATAGAGTTGAATTTACTGGAGATAATATTGCTGATTCTAATGATGCAAAGTCCGGAACTGGTATAAATAAGTTTGGAATTTATGGAACAAGTATTGCCTATCCTAAGGCTGTTTGTAAAGGTGGGGATGGTATTATTATTTTTGGAGCAGTGGGGTCAGAGGCTCATCAAGTTTACCCGAATGCAGCAAGTGATGATGTTTCAAGTAAAACAAAAGTTCCATCTTATACAAATAAAGGATTGGGGATTACTCGTCCTAGTCAATGCGTGAGCGGTAAATTTTTCATTTATAATGCAAATAAGGATGGAGTGCATGAACTTAATCCTTACAGTGGAGAATCAAAAAATTTAACTGAAATGGGTGCCATCAGGGATATATGGAAAAGTCTTAAAAAAGATAGAGTGCTAATGGGATATGATCCATCAACTGATTATGTTGTGGCGGTGGCTCAGAGGTTAGGTCAAAATGATACTGCGGTATGTTTTGATTTATCTCAAAAACAAAGAGCATGCTGGACATCTGAAAATCAATATTATACATGTTTGGCAACTATCAATGGGAAATTGCATGGAGGTTCTTCGCGCGATGGGAAAATTTACAAACTATTCTCTGGTTCAACTGATTTTGGAGGCAATCAACAAACATTTAGACATAGAACAGAACTTGATGGACTTGGTGGAGTTCCGTTTTTAAAAACATTCAGAAAATTTGTAGTTTACAGCGAATTACATCCTCGATCTAGTTTTATTGCGCGGGTATTTTTAGATGATGATACTATTCCTATTTTTGAGCGGTCGTTTGGTACAAAAAATGCATCAAATAAGGGTGGAACGAATGCTGCATATGGAATGTATGAATTCAGAATGGGTAAGGTTACTGCTGAGGAATTATCAAACAATATTAGACTGAGTCAAAAAAACGCGAGATTTAACAGAATATCAATTGAAATAATTGAACGGTCGGCACGCGCGTTTAAATTAAAAGACATTATAATCGAATATAAATCTCGCGGGAGATTTGTTAGAAAGTTTTTATCTAAGGATATTTAGTTTTTTTTGTAATTTGTGCTATAATGTCTGTGATGACTGTAGTAAATTCAATCTTTGATTTCGGAAAATTTTATGTTGTAACAGAGATTGCTGATACTGCTACTACTATTGATATTGTTGCATCTTCTTTAAAGTACACGATGGAGGATCAAAAAAATCCCGGCACTCTTTTTACTTCTGGGAGATTGGTTGTTATTGATAAAGATGATGATGATAAATTTATTACGATTGCTTTTTCAAATTGTGTAGCAAATGGAGATATTGGAGGATTCAAAAGGTATACTCTGACAATTCGTACTGCATCTGATGCTGAGAGCACTGTAATGATGGGCTTGGCTAATAGTGATGATGGCTCAAACAGTATTACAAATGTTATTGCTGGAAATAAATCAGGAATATTTCCTGTTCCGGCGGATTCACTTTGTCTAGTTTCTGTTGGCTCGGCTGAATATCAAGAAATGTTAGGGAAATTTACAACTGCCCTGAGTGAGATTTCTGAACAAACTGATCAACTGGCAATGAAAATATTTTTTGCGATGAAGAGTATAGAACAAAGAAATATAGATGCTCGCGATTCTTTTGAGTTAGACTTGCAAGGGCAACAAGATTCTTTTGAGTCTGGAGAAACTGCTGCAAGAAATGCTTTTGAGGCTCTTATGCAAGCAAATTTTAATAGTTTTGTAGCAACTCAAAGAGAAATTACTGCAACTATAAATGCTAATACTGCGAAATATAATGTTTCTTCTGGGAATTGGCTGGATGGATTAACTCCGCGAAATTACGCGGGAGTTTTGGCAAGTGCTGTAACTTTTGATGCTGTAAATTATGTTGAATTGGTAGTAAACACTGGTGCTTTGGCTGTAAATACTTCGGGATTTAATAGTGGAAATTTTCCTGTCGCGAAAATAACTGCTAATGCTTCTGAAATTGTTTCTATTATAAACTATGGAGCATCATTTCAAGTCTCTGGAGCAGCTGGAGGATTTGATGGAGTAATTACTTCGCCTGTCTATACTGATGGATTATTGACTTCGTTTACTGATGGAGATTCTACAGATTGGACTTTAACCTATGATGCGAATAATCAATTGCTCACAATGAGTGATGGAACTGATACAACAACTATTTCGCGGGATTCTAGCGGAAACTTTTTAACTACAATTTTAACTTAATAACATGGGAGTACCAAATGTCGTAATCAATTCAGGAAAATCTTATTCATTACCGAATGATGAACCATTGAAACCTAGATACCTTGCAAGGCTTTTGTCTGGAACAACTGCAAACTCAGTACAAGAAACAATCGGCACAACTGATATTCATGGGTATTTTTTAATGCCAAAAAACGAGGACGTTTTAATGAATTTGGAGGGGGGAGACTCTTGGGCTTTTGTTTTTATAGTCTATATGCAGTTGGTTTCGGGAACAACTTTTAAAAACAGTTTTGTTTCTGCGCCTTTAAAGGCGGGAACTCTTACTGCGGCTGGTCTTATAGATGCAGGATTTTATGTTAGCGGGACTGTCTCCACTGACACCTCAATTAGGTTTGGAACAATTAAGCCAGATGGTACAGAAACTTGGCTTGATTCTGCTGTAACTAGAACAACAACTGCTACTACTGCAATTAAAGCTTCATGGAGACAAGAGGGTTCAATCACAATAGCAGAGGGGGATAAGCTAATAATGGAAGTAACCGTTTTATCTGCCTCTACTCAAATAGTAAAACTTGGCTCTAATGCTGGTAATTCATCCACGCTAATAAGCGCAACTGGGGCACAATTATTTGAATTTAACATTATATAAACATGACTTTTTCAACAATATCGCTTTCGGCAACTGTAGATGATAAGGTAATCGCAATAACAGCTAATGCGGCTGAATCTGCTGTAACTATTCACACTGCAATAGATGTGGCTGGAGATTATGATGAAGTAGAGCTTTTCGCAAATAATCACACTTCAACTGCTGTGGAGCTAGTGATTCTCATTGGAGGAACTGCGGCTGCTGAGGAAATTCGCAAGACAATTCCGGCAAAAGATACTAAACTAATTTTGACAGGATATAAAATAGCCTCTGGGCATATTATTAAAGCGTTTTGCGGAACAGCAAATGCAATAAATGTTTTCGGAAAAGTAGGCAGAACAGTATAATTTTTAAAAAACCTCAAGATGATAGAAAATGAAAACGAAAATGTAACAGATTCGGCTCGTGAATTAAAGGACATGCTTGTTTCTGAAAAAGAAGAAACTCAAGTGCCGGGAGATGTTCCTGTAATTCAGTATGAAAAAGATAATGATATGGAAATATCAATTAAAAAAGCTGAGAATGGATATGTAGTTTCAGTGAATTATGATAATAAAATCATAGCAAATGATGAAGATGATGTTTTGAGAATTATTAAGGAATTATTAACTTAAAAATGAAAAGAAAAATCAGAACAATTGCGGAGAGAGTGGCTGATCAGGCAAATACTGCTAGAAATACTGCTGGAAACTCTACTGGTACCCGCGGAACTGCTGGATATGAATCTAATTTTGATAGAAAAAGGCGCGAAAGTTTGGAGGGTCGTGGCTTGTCTGCTGATAAATTGGATGGAGATATTTCTGGTCAAGATAAATTAGTTAAATACCAAAAGGCGGGATTGCATCCAAAATCAACCGATTCTGGATATACAAGACCATCCTCTACTGCAAAATCAAGTAATGATCCTACAGCATTCAATACTTCTGCACCAAAACGATTCGATGGAGAAGAGTCATTAAATTACAGAAACAGATATCTCACTTGGGAACGAAACGAGGCAAGGGATGCATTCAATAAGACAGTAGAAACAACTAAGGGAGTGCGTAATTATTCTGATAGAAATTTAGATAAAGATAGAACAAGTTCATTTGAGGCAAAGTCTGCTAATTTGAGCACAAAGACAGCTGCGAATCCTAAGTACACAAAATTGAGTGCTAATGAGAAACAGCTCAATGAGCAATATTTTCAAAAAACTGGTCAATATTTAGTAGATCCTACTGTTTCATCATGGAGCGGGAGAAAAGCAATTGATACTAGACAAATGACTCGGAAACAAAAAGAGTCTCAACAAAGTTTTGGAAGAAAGTTAAATCAGATGCAATCTTCTATTGAGCGCGGAGAGGAAATAGATCAATCTCAGTTTACTGATGATGAAATGCCATTTTTAGATAATTATTTAGAATACGAACAACAACAGGGAGCAATGGCTTTACAGTCTGGAAGAGATAAAGAGGGAACTAATCAACTTGGAGACAGTCTTCGGGAGTTAGAACTTGAGCTGGGCCTGACTGATGGTCAAGAATTAGTATTTGATGAAGAGGGAAATCCCCAAATTAAAGAGGATGGAACTTTAATTGATCCAAAAGAGAGAGCAATTGATAAGCTTAAAACAGAAAGGGATGATGATATTTTTGAATTAAAGGAGGGATATGATTTGGAGCGCGCGAGAATTGAGAATGCTAACCGAATCAATGGGAAAATTACTACTCAGGGAGATAGGCAACTTGCAAAGCTTGAGCGCGAGTACCTGAAAAATCTGAAAAAAACTGAGGATAGCTGGAAAGATAATATTGAGGATGCAATGTTAAATGAAGACAAAAAACAATTTAACATAGAAGCGCGAATTGATCAGCTTACTGACCCTCAAAATATTATAAAGGAGGCTAATCAGCAAAACATCATGAGGCAAGCTCGTGGATTGTTAAACGCTGGAGCTGCTACTAACTGGACTGGAGCAATATCATTGGCAAAAACAATGGTAGATACTGACAGAAAAAATCCTACAAAAGCAGAAAATTTCGCGAAAATTGATAAAAAAGTTTTCGTGGATGGATTCGATAGAAGTACAGCATTCGATACAGCATCAACTGTTTTGGGTTATGATGCTACGACTGCAAAAGATTATTTAAAATCTCGCGGATTTACTGATAAGGATATTTCCGCGCAAATGGCAGATTATCAAAAGACTGTTCTAGGATATACTGATGAACAAATTAAAGCAGAAAAAGATGACTTACAAATTCAGGATATTATCGGAAAATCTCCAGAAGAACTTGGAGAGGAGGAACTTGATTTTTTACAAGAGTATGAAATTGATCATCCTAAAAAAGCTGAGCGATGGAAAATGAAAATCATGAATCCTGAAATGACTGATGCAGAAATCTGGAACGCTGTAGAAGAAGAGTTCGGAAAAGATAAAGAAAAAACAATTTCTGGCGCCAAAAATGATTTATTTAATACAAAGTATGAGGAAAATATTGAGGCTGGTATGAGTGAAGAAGAGGCACTTAAAAAAGCTAATCGTGAAACATCTAGCACATTCTCAACTGCAACTGCCAAAAGTAAATCTGGAGGCGGTAGTAAAGATAAGGAAACTGAATTATCAGATAATGATAAAATGAGAGATGTATATCGTGAGTATTTAGATGCTGGAGGGGATGTTTCAAAAGAATCTTCTATGGCTTTTTTGGAGGCAGAATTCCCAGAAATTACTAATAAATTGAGAGAGAGAACTTTTGGAGAATTTACGAGATACAATGCAAGTACACAAGAATATGATTCGACTTATTCAAGTAATTGGAAAGAAGAAGAAAGAATATTGAGGTCAGCGGAAAGTGGTGCCATGAAGAACATGACTGTGTCAGAAAGAGTAGAATTTAAAAAAGAACAAAAAAAGTTTCTAAAGACTGGTAAATTTGTTGATGGTGTTTTTGAACCGAATCCTAGTGTTAAAGACAAAAAGGGATGGTATGAAAGGCTAGATGAAAAAATAGGAGGAATTCTTCCGGGAGGAAAAAAGTTATTTGGAGGAGATGACTCTTCTGGCAAAACGATTGATGATTACACTGATGCACAATTGTTAAATCTATCAGATGAGGAGTTTGAAAAAATTATTTCAAACTCCTAAGCTTTTTAATTCTTTTTATTCTATCAACGCGGGATGGTTTCTTTTTAGAATCTCCCTCTCCTACTGCCCATTTTGTCATAATCAATCTCAGTGGGTTATCTGTAACATCAGTTGCTAAATCATAGGCTCCCTCTGCGGTTATATGAACTCCTGAAACTGGCAATCCTGTAAAGAAACCAACAGTGCTTGCTGCTAGTTTTATTTGTCTTCTAATTTGTTTTTCAGTTATTTCCTGGCCTTTCATTTTCTTTGAAATCATTTTGTATGCTCCCTCGACGAATTCGGAAGATTGCCCTACCGCGGATTGAAGTGGATCAGTTGCATCAAAATTTTCTCCTAAAAATAATTTTCCCCACAAAATAGTGGAAAATTTACCTATTAGAGGAACTGCATTGATGTTTCCTAGTACAGCAGCTCGCAATTGTTTTTTTCCTTTAAATGTAAATCCATCTCCAACAAATTGGAACATCATATTTAATGCTGAATGAAACAAGAAAAATCTAGCGAGGTATTTTGCAGCAAGGTTCGCTCTTTCTCCTTTTGATTTTTGTTTTGGTGCATCAAATTTTTCGCGGGAAATGTATTCATCCTCAGTGTATTCTTTTTTAGATGTCAGATTTTCTATATATTTATTTTCTGCTGCTTTTTGAGCGGGGCTTATTTCATACGTATTTCTTCCATAGATTGATGCTCTCAAGTTTTTACCAGCAGCCTGAGCATACTGAAATGTAGTAGTCAGGTATGTCCTGAATGCTCTATATAACTTAATTTTTTGCAGATTATTTCTCGCGTAAATACCAGATTCTTGCTGAGTAGCTGATGCAATTTTTTCAAACTTTTTAATTGCCTCTGCCTTGGTTGCACCGTTTCTCAATGCCTCCTTGTATATATGCCATCCACCTGTAACAATAGCAGCCTCATCTCCCCACTTAATGAATATCATTGATTTTTCAGATAGAGTAGACTCTTGCAATAAAGAATGTAGCATGTCTTCTGCTTTCATGTTGTCTATATCTTGCTCAAATCCTCCTCCTTTATGCCTGTTTTGCAGCCATTTAGACTGGTCCATGAGTTCTCTATAATTCTTTTTTGGATTAACGAAAAAATCAATGGTATCTTGCAGAGCCTTAACCGGATTGATCCATAAAGCGGGAATTGATGTTTGCTGCTTTATCAATAGAGCAAATTTCCCTCCCAATTGAGAAACAATACCTTTATTCATTATGTTATCAATGTAGCCTGTCATGGTTCTGGCTCCCTCGTTTGAATCTGCTGGAGGTTTTCCGGCAATAATATCTTTAACTTGCTGAGTATATAGTCTTAAAATATCAGCTCCATGAGTATCTCTAATAGAGTGAGTAAAATCTTTATTTGCCAAAAGTTTTGAATGAATTCTTGCAAAATCATAATGAGAAACATATTGAGCTCCTTGTTCGATGTGTTTTAGGATTTTTTCAAAAGGATTTCCCACAATAACAGTATTAACATTTGCTGATCTCATTTTTGACGATGATGGTATTCCAGCAGATGATTTCATCATTTCACTAACTCCAGACTCATATGCTGAAACTGCATTTTGCTCTGATGATCTTGGCCAATAGTCTTTTATTCTTAAAGCCGGAACTCCTGTGCTTTCTTCTTGCAGTGGAGCCTGTTCTTTTCCTATGGGCTCAAAAATTTCTTTTTTTATTTCTTCTCCAAACTTTTTAAGCCTTGGATCAACTTTTTCTACTATCTGTTGAGCTAAATCCTCAGTCAATTCATATCTTCTTTTATTGCTTTGGATTAAAATTTCTCCATTATCTATGTTCAATTTAGTATTTTCATTCATATACTGCATTGAGAACTCAAAGAAATCTAGCTGATTCCCAATTACTTCAACCTCCTTTCCATTAGCATCAAGTCCTTTTGCAAATACCTCTTGTTTCTGAAATTTTTCCATTTGCTTTTTCAATTCTCTATTTCTGGTTTTAGTGTTAAATCCTTTTGCTTTTTCCAGAACTGGTGCAAATACTTCAAGCACTGCCTCACTCAATTTATCTCTATACAACTGAGTTATTTGTTTTTTTACAATGTCTGCTTCTCTAGCCATGTCTCCTGTAACTCTTGATAATGCAGATTCGTCAATATCTGATGTTTTGTCATATTTACTTAGTTTGTCAGTTAAACTTATGGCGGAATCCAGCATTGCAGAATATCCATCATTCAATTTATTCAAAACGATGTTTGTTTCAGCATCTTCTTTGTTCTTTTGTACTCTTCCAGTATTGGATCCTGTTATTGATGGTACAAGTAGCTCCTCAGCGACTACAGATATTTTCCGCTTGTCTGATTCAGCTTTTATTTTTCTGTCTCTCCTTGCCCCTCCTACGATAGCTTTTATTTTCTCAATTCTTCCAATTGCCTGTGGGATTATCATTTCTTTAATTCCCGCGAAAAATAGTGCTTCATTTTCTAATTTCAGAGCTAATTCTTCATCAAGGGATAACTCTCCTGATAAAATTTTCTCCGTATTTGATTGAGTCATTTCATTTGCCTCTATCAGTGAAACATCTTTTGTCTTTTTTATTTCCTGAATAAGTTTTTGAGTTTCAGCAGTCAATTTTCCTTTGGTTCTTCCGTTTTCTTTTTTAGTTTTTGCAGATTTTATTACCTTAGTGAAATCACTGGCAATTTTTCTCCGAATCACTTTATCTACAATCTCATCAATTGTTTCCATGGATTTTTCTAAATCTTTGGGATTCTGGGCTTTTGCCACTTGGGTTGTAATTTTTGTAAACTCAGATTTTCTTGCCTCAAAGTTTGGAATATTTTCGCGCGCGTATTTAGCAATTTCTTTTTTAATTATTATAAGGTCTTTTCTGGTGGCAGATACTCCTTTTCTAAATCCTTTGTTGAACTCATTTATTTTTGTTCGCACAAATTGTCTCTCAGTCATAGTTTTCTGAGGAGTTTTAGGAACTACTTCTGATTTTGCTTTTTCCAGATTCTTGAAATCGACCAAATTACCTTGCCCTTTGGTCAAATTTTTCTTAAATTTTTGAGTCAATTTTGAAACTTTTGATGCTGGCACACTTGGTTTGTAGTTCTCGCGAAGTTTTCCTTTCAAGTATTCCCATGCGTCCTCAATATCGACTGTTCCTCCAATAGCATCAGGATCATACCCCATCATTTCATCAAAACTAGGTACAGTTGAATAATCAGCATCTTCAATCATTTCGATTGCCTGATTGTTATTTTTAGGACTCAATCCCATAGATGTAGCAAGTTCTCTTGGTTTTGTTGCCATAGCATCAAGATGGTCTTTTACTTCTGGATCAACTATTATAAATGATTCTGCATCTTTTTTAGCAATATCTTCTTGAATTTTTACATCATCTTGTATTTTGGTTTGGATTTGTCTCTCTGCCTTTTCTAAAAAATCATCAATATCTGTAACTTTTTTCTCTGACAGCATTCTTTGGAAATCCCGCGAAAGTATTGCTGGAGATTTAGTTTTTCCTATGTCTTTGAATTGAGCAGATAAGTTGTCAAAAATTCGTTCTTCATACTGAATATCATCAATATTTCTGGTAGGTGCTTTTGACATCTGCTGTGTCATTGGAGAAATTGCTGCTCCAGAAACACTTGCTCCTGTTTTGGTAAACTTCATATTTCCTCCAAAAGTTCCTAGAGAGTTTGGGTCATATTTTACCTCATATTTACTGCTAAAATCTTTCCAGCTTTTTTGAGCTTTTGTAAACTGAGCTTTTACTTCTGGGGATGCTTTTTTGAATTCAGAATATCCTCCTTGCATAATTTTTACGAATGCAACTGCTGTCATTGTGTCCTTTATAGTGTTTGACAAAAACTCTTCAAATAGTGGGTCTTCTTTCATAAACTCCTCTTTCATATTTAGGTATGACTCAATAACTGCTATTTCTGCCGAATCTTTTAATGTTTTGAACTGTTTTATGTCAGCAGTAGCAAGGTCGATATCCTTACTCATTGTTTTATAAAAATCATCAGTATTCTTTGCTTTTCCTGTTAGCCTTGCATATGAAGTAGATATATCAGAAAATTGTTTCTCGGCTGCTGGTTTTGATGCAGTAGCAACTTTATCAGGATGAATTTCCTTAGCAATTTCGCGGTATTTTTTCTTTATCTGAGATTTAGTAGCATCTTCCGCTAGGCCTAGCTTCTGTAGGTCATAAGATCTCGCACTTCCACTAGCTGATCCTTTTATTGCCAGTTTTTTAGTTACAGGCTTGAGCGCTCCTATTGCTTTTGCAGCAGTTACCCACTCAAAAATAGTTGCAGCAGCTTTACCATATCCAGCATATTTTTTTTCCTCTAATGACTCTCCTCCTATTAATTCCTTATTGATTCCTCTTGATGTCATTCTCCTCAAGTCTCCCAAACCTTTTGCATCTTCTTTTCTTCCAATTCCAGATGCAATCATCTCAGTCAATCCTATTGCTGCTGGAACAATTGATGCAATTTGCCTTGCCCCACCTCTCAGAGTTGCCTCATATCTTCTGTCCTTTAGTCTGTGCTCAATTAAATCCTCAATGGCAGTTTGTTTTTCTTCGTCATTTGCACTGTTTTTGTATTTATTAACAATTCCCATAGGAACTCTATCAATTGCATCTTGTGGGGTTGTAACTCCATCAGAAGAATTAAATTGTTTTAAATAACTCTCGGCAGCAGAAACTCCATTGGTTTGCTTGGTCATTTCGCTAAAAATCCTTTGTTTTCGTGCATCCTCCTCTATTCTATTTAGATCAGATGTAGATTGTCCTTTCTCTTCGCCAAAAAAGAAATCTCTAGTTCTTTCAATAAATCCTTTTCCTTTGCTCATCATGCTCACTAATGATGGAGAATTTATATTATTTCTAGGTCTTATTTTTGGTGCAGTTATTTCTGATTTTTGAAGTTTAACATTGTTTCTATTTTCTACTGGTCGCGTTTCTGGAAAAGCCTTTCTTACATTACGCGGAGTGATTCTGTTAGTTAGCTTATTAACATCTCCTGTTATCCTTGAATCTGTTTTAAATGTTTTTTTCATCTGCTTAATTATATCATATTTGAGCGATGTTGTAAAAATTAAAGAGCTATGTTATAATGAGAACAACTTAACCCCAAATAATGGAATTTTTACCAATAGACTCACTAGATGCTGGACTCGCTGTAGTTCTTTTAGGATTTGCTACAACTTTTTTCACTCAAGCCGCAAAGTATTTGAAAATGGATGGTAAAACTATGGCTGCAATTTTTTCAGTTGTTTTTGCTGTAGGATTTTTCTTTTATCAAAACATTTTGACTATAGAAAATAAGAATGCAATCGCAATATTTATAACTTCTGTGTATGGAATTGCCACTGCTATGTATAATTTTGCTGCAAAATTCATTCTTCCTAAAGTTAAATGAAAATAAAACTATCTATAAATAATGAAGATAATCCTGTGGGAATTGATCCGTTATTATTTATCGCTCATCATACAGGCTCAAGTGCTCCAGATGAAAATCAGGAAAAATTCTTGAATAAAAATGATTATATTTCTGTACATTATGGACTAAACAGGAGAGGTCAAATTGTGCAATTGATGGATTTGGATAGGATTGCTTTTCATTGTGGTGTTTCTGCATGGAAAGGTATGGGAATTCAGAAATTATGTGTGAATCCAAAAACTGGAGAAAAATATTACATATCAGGAATAAATCCGATTGCTCATGGAGTGGAGATATATTCTGATGGAAAAAGCTTTACGAGATCTCAATTTAAGAGTTTTATCAAACTAGCTGCATATTGGTGTATAAAATTCGATAGAAAGGCTGAGCATGTAATTCGTCATGCAGATATAGCTCCTGAGAGAAAATGGGATGTTGGCCCGGATTTTTATAAGGAATATGGAGAATGGAGTGATGTTCAAAAAATTATTGAGAAACGAATCCGAATTATTAAGGAAAATTTCGCGGGAATTCAGGAGTCAAAAGAATTCATTTATGTATGATTTGCATTATTGTTCTATTTTTGGTACAGTAATTGTGAATATTTTTTAATCCCTATTCAAATGGTAGAACATGATGAACATTTCTCATTTCGTAAAGTAGACATTGAGGACGATAATCTGAACGATAACGACGAAAAAGCAGCAGAGAGCATGATCAATATTGCTCGCGGCTATGGTGTTAATGTATTGAGCTATAAGATAGCAATTCCAAAAGAATTAAGAGCCTCTCCGGAGCTTTATAAAGCAAAAATTGCGCGAGATTTTGTACATGGTACGGTTTTGCAGTTCTTATCAGGTAGCGATCGTGCCAAACTTGGTCGCAAAATCAATCAGTTTGATAAAGTCTGGTATAAGGAGCTAGATCAGATTTTAAACGGTACAAACGAATCTGTAGCAGAACGAGATGAGGCAACTCAAGCATAATAAGTCCACAAAGAGAAATATATTAAAAAATCCCGCGAGAAATTGCGGGATTTTTTTATTGAAATTTAAGTATTTCATCAGTTTGAACTCTCTTCATTTCAGTTTTTATCTCTGATTGTGATTTTCGTGCGTATTTCTTTGCTGATGCTATTTTTATCTTATATTGTCGGGTTTTCTCATTGGCAAGTATTATTCGTTGCCAGAGAGTATATTGCATTGATTTAATACTATATGATTGTTATACATTCTGTCCAATTTATTTGTTCATTCCAAATCCGCTCAATCCTTTTCCTTTTCTGCTATCTGCTGCAATTTTCTTTTTAAGCGCCTCTTCTCGTTCAAAAGTTTCGCGGGATTTTTCGCTCGCTACTATTTGAGGATTATTCATTCTTTTTAGCAGTGCTATTGCGGATATTGAACCATTTGCAGCTTGTTTTTTTATAATAGCCATTTTATCAAATTTTTTTACTGGATTTTGAAGTGTAGGAAAATTTTTCTCTATGTTTGGCTGTTTTGCTTTCCTTTCTTTGTATCGGTCTAAATGAGTGTACTTTATAGCAAAGAAGCCTATCCAACATGTTCCTTTTTTTGTAGTAGAATCCATGCTTTGCTCTGCTGATACAATTCTCCTTAAATTTTCTTTTGAAAATCTCAGTAAATTCTGGAAAGATCTCTTTTGCGAGTTTTCTGTTTTAAATCTACTTGCTGCTAATTGATTTCTAACTTCTACATACTCACTCCAAACATCTGCAAGCTCCTGATCAATATCTTCTCCAGCATATTGAGGATGTTTTTCAAAGTATTCCGATTTTATTTCGCGGAGTTTTTCTAACGAGAACGATTTTATTTTTTTTATCATTTTTTATATTTCCAAATAAATCCTCCAGCACTTTTCCTTTTGTTATTGCAAGATTTCCAGATGTTCGGCTGTGGGATGTTTGTTTGTCTTTGCGCCTCACACATTGAATGAAACTCCTTAATTATTTTTCCATCAATTGATAACTGAACAACTGGTGTTTGCTTATTTACTCCATGATATAGAGATCCATTTCTTATATTCTCATAATATTTATTCCTGTTTTGTTGCCATGTCATAACCTGAATATTATCAAGGGAATAAGGAAGATTGCTATCAATTCTATCTACTGATGGTTTTTTATCTTTTTTAAATCCATTTGTACCCCAAAGCAAAATAAGCACACGAAATTCATTTTTAGCGAATAGCCATTGTTTCAGTTCTTCTTTTGAGTAAAGTGGGGCAATGTGCCCTCTTTTTCTGCTGCTCTCTTTTTGGTGTGAGTAGATATCAGTTAAAACTCCTTTCGGAGACTTTCTATACCTTTCTTTGTATTCATATTGACACTCGATACAATTACTTTGTAATCCATCGTGAGAGATTTTGTTGTTAGCAAATTTTTCGCTAAATATGCCGCATTTTGTACATTTTTTCATAATTAACTTAAAACAGCCAACCGCGAAAGTTTGCACACTCGTTGCGATTGACTGATTAAAGTTAAATATTGAGTGAGTGTGCAATTCATCTACTGGAGTGTATATCATTTGATGTTTTTTGTCAATTATTCCTCAATTTTAAATGGTACAACTCCTTTTTCTAAATCCTCCCAATTCGGAAAGTTTAAAATGATTTCTTTTTTGTCGAAATTCTTTTGTATATATTCCGCAATTTTACTTGCCTGAGTAGTTGTCAATTTTGTCATAGACTTAACTCCGAATGCATACATCAATGGATTCCAAATAGATTGTTTTATCATATCTTTATCCCACTCCATCTCAAAATCATCCTTAAAGAACCAATCTAAAAACCTTTTTCCCCAGAGATGATGAGATTCATTTAATGCAATAGAGAGCCATGTCATAAATAACCATGATGCTTTGTGCTGTTGGCCTGTCATTGTAGGCTTTTTTATTACAATCTCATAGCTTCCAGATGGTAAGTCAAACAATTCTACAGCAATTTTTTTTGAGACAGTGTCAATATCCTCAAGATCTGATTTTTTGTAGTACGGTATTTTAATGTTTTTCATAAGTTATTGTTATTTTAATGTTTTTATGTTTTTTGCAATAAATTTAAGTGCATTCTGTTTGCTTTTTTCTATTTCTTTATATGCTTCTAGTGATGGAGCTATTACATTAACTCCCATAATCATCATCTCCTCATTTATCTCGTCTTTTTTTGAAAAATCAAAAACATGATTTTTTAATAGATGGCTCATGTTATGTATTTTGCAAAATTTGCCGATTTCCATTGTTATTTTTATGTATTGCATGAGTTTTTTTCGGTTAAAATTATATATAATGCATCCCAATTTTTCTTAGGATATTTTGCTTTCATGTTCTCCCACTCTCCCATTTGTTTACATTGATTGAGAGCATAGAGTTGTGATACTTCTTTTACGCTTGCTATTGGATTTCGGTTGAATCTTTGTGCTACAGGCACGATTGCCCATCTTTCTTGAATTTGTTTTCTCGCGTATTCAAATGCGTGTTCGGCTTCTACTCCAAACTCTCCCGAGTGTACACATTGTTGTTCCCAGAACCCACTATCTCTAAGTTCTTTCAGTAGGCTTGCTTTTATCATTTTGCAGAATTTTTAACAAAGGTAGAAACGGCTCTTTTTTTTGTCCACCCCCTCCTTATTCTTAATGAGACTAAACTTCTGTCTCCCCCTAAAGAAATAGACCACTGAGAGGCTGTTTTTATTTCTCCATCAAACTCAATAAATATGTTTTTTCTAGTATTACTCTGTTGCTCTATATCTGTTGCCCACCTACAATTCTCTTTGTAATATCCCTTCTCATTATTTATTCGGTCTAGTGTTTTATTTTTAGGTCTATCTCCCATGTCTTCATAAAACCCCTCAAATGCTAGCCATTTATCGCAAATAGTTATTCCGCGACCCATATAATCAAAACTACGAGGATTATTCTTATTTAAACACCTGTTTTTCATACTATTCCATGTAGAATATTCTTTTGTTTTTTTCATCCCATGGGTTGTCATTTTTTCTTTCCTTAAGCATCCACAACTCTTGGATTTCCCTCTTTTTAAGTCATTAACTCTCATTATCTTTTTTTTGCCACAAGAACAAAGACATAAAGCTTTTCTGTTTTCTTTTTCAGATAGAATAGTAATTCTCCCGAATTTTTCACCAATAAGTTCTTTTTTCATTAATTAAATTTTATATTACAGTGAACACATTGTCAATATTTAATTCCAGAAATCCTCTAATACCAGCTGAGCTTTTAGTTTACTTGTTAGCATTTTTTACATGGTTGTATGATTCCTTTTGTTATCATCTTATTACTTGTTACCCATGGAAACAAATTTGATAAGTAATCTTGAACCATTAATATCTCTAACTCTGAGTTGCATTTTTCGCATACGTTCAATAATTTACTCATCTTTTGTAGTTTTAATTAATTTAGCATCGTTATAATTTATCCACCAAAGAAATGCTTTTTTTCCAGTCTCTTTTTCTCCACTCCTTACAGGGCAACATCCACAAGAGCCACAAGTGCCAAGGTTTTTATTATAACTAAACGTGAACCCTTTGCGGTCTACTTTTAGCACCTCCCTTGTTTCTTTCTTAGTTTTCCAGACATCGCCAACTTTATGTATGAATTTTTTTTTAGATTCTTTAGGTGTTGTTATTTGGTAATTCATTCGTTTAGTTATAATTTATTTATATATTAATCAGTTCAGAGTTTTCGTATCCCTCGGTTGAGCTTTGCTCAAATATGTTTCCTATTATTTCTGTCCTGTCTAAGTCACATTGTGCCAAAAGATTTGTAT